>JGI24034J26672_10000061_pt1 | contig 39844 bp, 56 predicted proteins | sample KBSSwiS2withPhiX_FD_26672 | JGI IMG/M metagenome (IMG submission 26672)
GAGCGGCGAGCCGACGACGACGGGGGCTTGCGGAAAGGGCACGTAGAGATCTATAGTTGGGCAGTCCCGCGGGAACGAAAGTGTAAGCTAGATTGTAGCCATCGCGCGGCTACAATTCCTGATTGGTTCCCGGAATCTTGGGCTCCCCTCCAGGCGTTCATCAAACGCCACAAACTCACAGTAGTAATCGATCAGACAACCGCAGAGGAACTGCTTGAGGAAGGTGTTGTAGCCGCGCGTGGCTACAAAGACGCCGAGATTGTAGTCTCGCGCTTCCTCGAAAGGGTCTGCGCGCCGCGCGACCTATATAAGGAAGAAAGAACTGAAAGAACGATTGAAAGAACAGAGGAGAGAGGGGGCGTAAAAGCTACTAGTAGTATCGAGGAGCCGGAACAACCCCATTCCCTCCCCCATACCCCATCGGAGGATTCGCATGAAATACAGCTGGCAAGTAGACTTGGGAGATCGCCACAGCCACCAAGTGATCACGCTGGACTTCTCAGAAGTCCACATCACTCAGTTGCACGATCTCCAGACCGAGGATTTCGCCCTGGTAATCGATCAATACCTGAAGCGCCGGGGGATCAATGTCACAGCGGCCATAGTGAGAGTAGAGCAATCGCAGTTTCGCGATCTGGATCACCTGAAGTAGTTGCCGGTAATCCCGAGAGCACTGACGCATTTGAAGTTTTCTGTTTCGTCATGCACGGCTGCGGGCGCCCGGTCGCCGTGAAATGCGTACGTGAGTGCCGTGCTGAATTCTTCAAATATCCCCCCACAACCCAACAGCGCATCATCGAAGACGCCAACCTACGATTCAAAGGGGATAACCCCCGCTTTATAACGGCCCCTCTGAAATACCTGTGCAGCGAGATCTGGGATACAGAGCCCATTACGCGACCGCTGTTTTCGCCCCCTGCCAGCACTGCTCAGCAACAGCGCGACGATGCCCTACGCAGGTTGATGGATCGTGCCAGAGCCCGTGACCAGGAATTTGGAGACCTGCGATGAAACTCACACGGGAACATGTCACAAGGGCCATTGCAAAGATGAGCCAGAGCCGTATTCCGTATTTCCCGACCGGCGATCTCGGCCTTGAGATGGTGCAGCGCTCGATAGAGCAGTTTGTTAGTACGGCAGAGCAGCTCGAATGGCTGACCAACGTAGCTTGTAATACGATCCGGGCCTGGTCTCTGCCGGAATTGCGGGGTATATTCTGTTCGCGCTTCCCACCGGCGGATGGCATCTGGGCCTCAGCCGAAACACCCGGCTTCACCCCTGACGAAGCTATGGCCGCATCGGAACGTGCGTATCTAGAACGGGAATCGAAGGACTACGAACGCAAACTCTTAGCGTGGAAGGAAGAAGCGAAACTGCTCGGACCGGGAGAGCCGGAGCCATTCGAGCTTCCCCCAGCCGCGGTAAAGATGCTGCCTGCGCCTCCGCCGGCGGTCCCTGAGCCATCGAAGCCGACCATTACGTTGCGCGAGGCCGAAGAACAACTCGAGCAGCAGCTGGCACGAAGTTTGCGGCGATCCGCGGACGAAGCAGCGCGTCTGATTGCCGAGTTGGAACAGCAACTTGAAAGTAAAAAAAAAGTGACTGAGCCGGAAGCGAAATGGGTCAACTGAAGTCGTCCATCAAACCCCAACGCCATCGCGAGTACGAGCAGGAGCAGCGGCGGATCTTCTGGCGCAAACTGACCGTGCGCTGTATATTGGCCGATGTGAAGCACGGCAAGCCCGTTGATCCCGACCTGGTCGAATGGGCCAAAGCTCAGAAATGGTAATCCCGATAAACGCCAAACGCGAACTGACGTACGAGCAGTACCGAGCCCTCCAACGCCAGCTCCTCCACGCCAAGCTGGTGGCCGGCGAACTGAAACGGGCCAACCGGCTGACGCGGCCGTCCGAGTGCGTGATCTGCTCCGCGCCGATCCGGCCAGGCGAGCCGTTCCACGATGCCGGCTACCGCAACCGTGCCCATCAGCTCTGCCTAAAAACCCTCCTTTGAACGGCGACGACTCCGAGAAACTAAGCCGGTTCCTCCGTCTGCAGTCCGTTGCCAGCTTTGCCGGCGCCCCGCTGAAACGTGCCGGCGTGCGGATCAAACGATACTGCCGCCTTTGCATGCTCGATATCGAACCGGGGCAGTGGTATCTCGAGCGAAGCGACACGTTATGCGCTCACAATAGCTGCGCCAAAGCGCCCGTGAACGAACAGAAATAAGCCAAGACGCAATCCTCCTGAGGTGTGCGTGGTTTGGACTCATCGGACCAACGATGCGTTCTAGGGGTGTTTCTGTGCGATTACGAGGGGCTGTAGGAGCGGGGAATCAGGCGGGGAAAGAGGAGGGGAAAAGCGATAAATCCTTCTGATTGAGTACTAATTTGCCATAGACGACGAGTGAACACACTTGTCACGATAGGAGTCATGCGACTCCTTATTTCGGCAATTTTACTGGCCGCCGCTGCCTTCGCGCAGCAAGCGCCACGCCTTTATTCCAATGATGGCAAAGGCGTATTCCTCGGCAACCTGTCGTCCAACCCAATCGATCCGTATTCGACGTCGAATCCGATCGGCATCTACGGCAGCAAGATCAGTCCGCTATCGATCAACAACCCTATCGGCATCTATGGCAGCGCAATCTCGCCATACAGCGCCAATAATCCGTTAGCCACATCCGCGCCGATCATCGTTGCGCCGCGTTCGACGTACCCCACGTATTCCACACCATCGTGGTCGCCGTTGCCGTCTCTCAGTACGAAGTGTTGCTCTGACTGGTCCTGGTAAATGCGAATTGTTCTGCGGATACTCGAGTACATCTGGTATCCGCTGTTCCTGACTGGCTGTCTCTATCTCGCGAACCGGGCGGGCTTGTTCGATAACCGCGCTGTCTTGGGTGCGCTGATCCTGGCCTATTCCCTGTGGAAACTGTCAGAACTCATCGTGAGTCAGGAGTGGTCCAGGCAAGTCTATCTTGCGGTGAGTTTCTGCTGGATGGTGACCTACTTTGCATGGTGTATCTTCGACCCCTCGCCACGGTCCGACGCACAGATCAAGAGCATTGTCTGGTATGCCATGACACCACTGTTGATAGGCGTGAAGCATTGTCTCGTCAACGAGCGGAAGAAACCTTAGCGGGTGCGCTGTACTGCAGAGAGGCGGGAGTTGTGATCTGCGCTCCTCCCGCAGCCCCCAGGATCTTCCGCAGGTAGAACTCAGCTCCTCCTATATTTCCATCTGCAATCGCATCGGCTAATCGCTGCTTCGTGACCGCACTGACCGTTCTCCAGCCGGGGCTCTTTCTGGCTGTTTGGTACATGTCCGTAAGCTTCGTTCCGATTAGAGTGCCGGCGACGGCGCCGGTTGGCCCGCCGATCGTATTGCCGATCGCCGTTCCCGCTAATCCGCCGATCACATTACCGATACCCTTGAGTAGTCCGCGCTCCTGACCGACTCGCCTCTGCATTGTTTCATCGACTACGTTTTCGGTGTTTCTCCAGAAATGATATTGCTCGTTCGCTTGCTCGACATGTGGATATCGTGGGTTGATCTGGCCCCGGGCCGCGTTGCCAATGGCTTCATGAATGCGGGTGAGACTTTGCTCTGCGAGCGGTCTGCCCCCAAACGCGCCACCCTGAGCGGCAATCATGTCGGCAAATTCCCGTGTCTGGCGCAGATCGCCCACTGTAACCTCGAGCGCCCCCGTCTGCGGATTTGGATGGGCAATGTCCGTCAGCACCTGTCGCCAATGGTTGGCGTGATGCACCATCGTATCCGCGGCCGGTCCCAGGTTCGTGCCGCGTATGACGGCCGGCGCTACATAAGCATCGATAGCCTGCATCAGAGGAGCGACTTGGAGTGGCGTGTCTTGGGGAATCGTTGCCCATGCGTCGTTAACCGCCTGACCCCAGTGGGCCACCTCGTTCTGCGCTCTTTCGAGCAACCCTTCCATACTGCCGGCAGTCACCCGCCGCTCGAGCAGACCGGGAATCGTTTCGGTGCGGGCTATAAACTTCGTATCCCTTCGAGTGGGATTGAGAACCTTGCCGTACAGCTCCTCTGCCTTGCGGCCCAGTCTGCCGGCATACGCCGGCGCGGCTGCGGCTGCTGCACCAAGTGCTGCCGTTGTTCCGGCGCCCATCAGGGCAGCATCTTTCATCGCCTCGACGTTGCCGCCCGTCTGCACGCCAGCCACGCCACCAGCTGCGGCCCCCTCGAGTCCTGCGCGTGCCGCTAAGTTGAGAGCCCCAGCGCCACGCATCCCGGCGGTTGCGGCTTCGACGCCTCGCGCTGCTCTGCCTACTGCGCCTGCAGGGATGAAGAACTCGGCCATCTTCTCCGCACCATAGCCGAGTTGCCCAGCCATGCTCGATGGAGGTGTGGTCAACGCCCGCACCTCTGGCTTGTCGAGTTTGTTCTCCATGCCAAGTTTGGCGGCCCATTCCGGTCCCACCACGGCTTCCGTTCCACGGCGTACGAGGTCCCCCCCGTGAAAGATGCCGGAAAGTACGCCTGCGCCCAGGCCCTGCAGCACGTCGGTGCCGAAGCGACTGACCATATCCGTCATGTTCGATTGCGGCTGCTGCGGCGCTGCTTGAGGGCCCTTCAGGGCTTTAGCGATATCCGCATCCGTGAAGTCATCGGGGAACTCGTGCACTGCCCCTTCATACTCGATTCGCTTGGGCATCAGTTTAACCTCACGGGATTGCCGTTGGCGTCTTTACCCCAGCGGATCACTGGCTTTTCGCTCCCACTTCCCTTTGTCGCGGTCGCACTAGACGTTGTTGAAGGCTCCCCTTCCCCGTAGGTTTGCGTATACGCCTTCCCGGATTCCCGGCGCATCGAATTGAGGAGCAGTTCGCGAGCTTCCTTCTTACGCTTTCTGGTTGCCGGATCTTCGTTGGGTTGCGGAAAGAATGTCTTTTCGGAGTACTCAAATTCGCTTGGGCCGATAACCGCCCCCGACTCTTTGCGGAGACGCGCTTCAGTAAACTGCCGCAGCGCTTGGTGGTAAAGCTGGCCTTCTTTGGTTTGCGCCCAGTCCGGTGCACTTTTTAACCGGATCTGCCCCATGGTGGAAAGCTTGGACAACGAATCCTCAACCGTGCCCAGGGCTTCCTCAGCGTTCTTCATGCGCTCGTAGAAGCCGAGGGTTTTTCTCTCGCCCTCCGTAGCAGGCTTTTGTCCGGCTGCGGCTGCGGCGGCCGCTGCTCGAGCATCAGCCAACTCCTGCGCCATCCGAACCCGTTGTGCTTCTACATCGGCTGGCAGGAGTTGTGGCTGCACTCCGGCCTTTTTAAAGTCTTCGTAGGCCGCTATCTCGGTAGCTCCGTTTGTAGGCGCCTTTTTAGCCTCGCGCCATGCCGGCAGGTAGACGTTCTTGAAGTAGGCAAGCTCGCCTGTTGGCGGTTCCGTGCCCGCTGCCTTGTTTTGCGCCGTGGTGACTTCCGGCAGAAGCTTCGCAACCTCAAGCCTGTACTTCTCGGTATCGCGTATTTCCTTATCCCTGGCAAACTGGCGTGCCTGCAGTTCCTTCCCTCCGTAGGCTTCCGCATACTTCGCCTGCTCTTCAAGTGCAGTAGGTGGACGATCTACCGGTAGACCGCCTCCAACGTTTGTATCCCACCAATCCTGCTGCTGATCCTGCGGCAATGCGGTGACGGCGGCATACGTGTTCGCTTCCCGCTTTGAACGTTCCCCTTGAAGGTCTAGGGCAGCCTTCGCCTGTTGGCTCGCTGCGCTCTGCATCAGCCTGCGATCTGTATCGAGCTTGATGGCGGTCGCGGGATCAACAGCGGCTATGTCCTGGAAGGACGGATTGGGATTCTTCGCGAACAGCTCGCGTATGGTCATCGCCCGCTGGCGGTCTTCCTGCTCGTACTGCGCTTTACGGGCGTGCTCCTGCATCGCTTGTTGCTGCAATTGGTATTGCTGCTCCCGGATGCGCCGTTGGTCCATCAGGTCGCGGAGGGTCAGCAGCTTCTTGCGATCCTCGACCGGATCGGGCCACTGCGGCCGCCAGGTCGATTTGAGGAGTACTGAGGGGTCCATGGTGTTTTACTCCGATTCGCTTTAGCGCTAGACAGAGAGTCCTCTCACCCCGTAAGGATTTTGCTGCGCCCACGGGTCGCCGAACGGATTCTGCGGCATGTTATATCCGCCCCCGCCAGTCCCCAGGCCGGGGTAAGACCCGGGAGTTGTTCCCCGCTTCGCGAACGGATTCGAGCTGATCAGGTCGCCTAGCGATGTAGCCGCCCCGCTCCACATATCCCCCGTGATCCCGCTCGCGGCGAGGATGGAATTGGCTGTAGACTGATCGCCGCCGAGCCGTAGTTTTTGCGCCAGGTCCGCGTACTTCATGGCAACGTTGCCCTGCCCCGTCGCGGAGTCGATTCCATACCCCCCCTGGAGTTGTGCCGCGGTGTTGCGCCATCCGCCAGCGGTCTGCTGGGCACCGATGAGGTTCTGGCCTGCAGCACCCGACGCACCATATCCGGCGTTGGCGAGTCCCGTGAGCGTACTCAGCCGTTGCTGCCTGCCGGTCTGGTTCGTCTTGAAGGCGTCCAGGCTTCGCTGGAAGGCATTCTGGTATTCCTGGCTTGCGGTATCCTGCCCGTACCGCGTCAGGGCTCTTAAGGTTCCGCCGGTCTGCCCGATGCCTCGAGCCGCCGCGCTTCGCTCGATGGCCTTCTGCCCTTCCGCCATACGAAAGGCATATCCGGGGTCCATCTCGAGCCCCTGCCCCGTGAAGCGCTCTTCCGGGGCCTGCGCGAGGCTGCTCAGAGTTGTAAGCGCATTGCCGCCGGCGTCGATGTACGGGTTGAGGTATTCGTTAGCTGTCCGCCCCGCTCCGATCAGGTCATCTCCCGAGCGGTTGTAGACGTCCCCGACATATCCCTGCGCCTTCTGGTAGGCGTCGGCGATTCCGGGGTTGATCGTTTCCGGCATCAGTAGCGCGTTCTGCGCTTCGCGATTGGCGGCATCGGTCAGTATGGTTCCTGCGCGCTTGACGCCGCCCCTTGCCTGCGACCCGCCGATAATGTTGCCTAAGAGCTTGGTTCCCGTCCCGATAACTTGTGCCCAACCGCCCATAATTCCTCCTTCGCGCTAAAGCGAAAACTACAGATGTAGTAATACGTTAATGCTATTGCCGCAAATACGGCATCAGGTCAACGTGCTTCGGTTCCCCCGCCGTAACGCTGGCGCCCGTCAATGTATGGTTGTGCGCCGTGCCTGCGCTCGAGGTGGTCGGCGGAATATCAGTCGTGTGCTTGTGGCCGCTGCGGGTTGCCAGGTAGATGCTGGCAGGCGCGTAGTCCACTTCGAGCCCCCCGGTATCCTGTGCGCCACTCTGGCAAGGCCCCGGATCGACGGTGTGCGTGTGACCCGATTCGTTATCTGTCGTCCCCGAGATCGTTCCGCCAGTGGCGGGCACCACCGTCGGCGAGTACGCGGCCGCGCCTTTGGCATAGGCCGTAATCAGGTTCGGGGTGGTGATCGCGGACGTGGTCGCGTTCCCCAACGTCCGAAACGTAGAGGTGCCGTTGCACAGTGCCCAGCCGGTGCCGGGGTCTGCCGTGAACCACGCAATCTCGCCGCTCGCCCGATCCCCCGGCGCGTATTGCCAGGTGCTGCCGGTCCATCTCCAGGTGTGCGCGTAGTCCGCCGCGTAGAACAAGAAGCCGGTATCGTAAACGCTGAGATCCGTGGGCTTGTCCGTTACGGCGAGTCCCCGCATCGTGCCAGCCACATATACCCATTGCGGTTCGTCGCTGATAATCCTTACCTGATACAAGACCGTCCGGTCCGTCTCGTAAAACCATGTTCCGGGGCGGTATTGCGCGGGGTCGTTCTTGTCGTCGATCCGGTCCGCGTGCGTTCCCTCGAGATAGATCCGGGTGCCGATGTTCAGAATCCACTGAAACAAGCTGACCCACGGCACCGTTAATAGCCGGCGCTCGTCCACTACTTCGTTCTGCAACGGGAGCGGGATCGGGAGCGGGGAGATCTGGTCTGTCGCCGCGGAAAACCGCTCGGCGCGGGTCATCCCGCCGAAACGTTTCAACGTGCCACCGTCGCTGCGGCCTGTGGGGGATCGGCCAGGTGCAGATAGCCTTCGATGATTCCCTGCGACCCGGTCAGTGAGTCAAGCAGATATAGCTCGTACATCCGGTCCCGCGCCCTGCCTAATCGGCGGTACTTGATCTCGTGCTTAAACGGCGCGACAGTTCGTTCCTGCGACCACGTCGTGTTGTCGTCGTACAGATACCGCATTGTCACAGCACTACTGCCGCTCGTCAGTAAGCGCAAGTAGTGATGAAACAGCCACTGCTGGTCCGCCTGCGTATAAGGCGCGGCGCGATACCGGCGGATGCGGTTCCCGTCGTCTCCGTAGATGTGTAGTCCCTGTTCGTAAATCCGGGTGTGATCGGCATCCGGGAAGGGTGCCTCGGAAGTTCTCGCTACCAGGTGTTTGTTGAAGCAGAAGGCATGGAACGAAGCCCCTCTCCAGTGCTCCCAGTGATCCGCGTTCCACCGTGCCCGTTCGTGCCACATGTTTGTGCTCAGGTTATAGACCAGGCACGCCTTAGCCTTCGGGAAGCTCAGCACATAGAACGTGTGCCCGTTCTCGACGTATCCCGAACCCGTGATGCATTGATCCGTTCCCAGGTCCAGGTAGGTCTTGATCAGGTGCTCGATCGCCTGGTTGGATATCCGGACCGGCGTGTAGCCCTCAGTCCGGAACACCTGTCCATAGCCGTGCTCGTTCATTCCCAACCAGTACAACTTCCTGTCTATCCTGGTGACACTCCACGGGGCCATCGTGCCCTGGTCGATCGTCGCACCGTCGATCGGGGCGAACGGAAAGTCGGCGTTCCCTGAGTCGTACCAGACGCTGATCGAGCGCTGCCCGAACAACCACAGGTGCCCTTCATGCGCTTCTAACCGGACCTTGCGGTCTGGCGGCCCCTGCGATTGGGCGATGTCGAGCGGGTCCCAAGTCAGTCCGTCCGTTGAGAGCTGGATGGTCTGCCCGTCGGTGTGCAGGATGATGTAATAACCGTCCAAGTACACAACCGAGATCGCGCCATCGTACGTCTTGTGGCTAACGCCGCCGGTCGCATACCAGATCTGGTCTCCGGATGCGATGAGTATCTCGTTCCCCCCGCCCGCAAACTGTACCGGAGTCGCAGCACTAAGCACACCTCCGGTGATTGCTGTAGCTGCTCCGCTCGAGAAAATCTCGAATAACCCGCCCTGCGCTACCGCAAACAAGCGATTATCCCCCGCCCACAACCCGCGGATCGGCGGGTTGGTCAATGTCGTAAACGTCGTCAGTCCCGGTATCGGGGCGAGCTCTACTTTGCTCTGCGCGGTCCCGGAGGTGTCGACGATGGGATACCAGTTAATGCTTCTGGCGTTTGTCCAGAGCGAGTCACGGGTAGCGCTGGTTTCGCCGCACAAGTTGAATGGCGATATGGGCATAGGGTCAGGTCACCTGCCACGAGACGAGCATGACCCCGGCCGCTTCGGCGCCATTCTGGGCTTTTGCGTAGAACCCTATTTCCGTACCGGTCAGAAAATCGGTTCTGGCGACAGTATGCAAGACACGGAAGTTATAACCATCGACAGATAACGAACAGATCCGGTTGGTGCCGTTATCCTGCATCCTCATCCATAAGGTTTGCCACCCCATGTTGTCGTAAGCAACGGACGTATAGATAGCGGACCAAACAGATGGGCTCGTCCACTTTTCCGTGATTACGTTGAACCCGTTGCTGGCTATGATGACAACGCCGAAGGTGTGCTGAGCGGTCCCGTTCCCGATCAGCATTCCGACCCCTATGTTCTGAACTGAAGGGAACAGATTAGGTTGAATTTTCACCGTCACCGTATACGGGGTAGCGGGTGCCGCACGCTTCCGGATGGCCAGGTATTGTGTAGCCGCTGAGGGCTGCAGCAGATAGATTCCGCCGCTGGATGTGTCGACGGTGGAAGTACTTTGGTTCAACCAGGCAAAGTCGCTGTCCTTTGGACGGTACGCGCGTTGTCCGGCGTGGTAATACTCCCATGCACTTCCGGTCCACACGCAGGTGTAGATTCCATTGGACAAATAGACCGCACCGCGTGCCCCTGGATTCAGTGTGCCGCCTGTCGTCTCCGCATCGAACGCAGCTACCGTCATCGAGGTGGAACCGCTGCTTCCGGCAGGTCCGGTTGCCCCCGTAGGACCGGTGGCCCCAGCGGGACCGGTCGCGCCCGCTGGTCCAGCAGGTCCTGTGGCTCCCGCGGGTCCGGTCGCTCCAGTTGCTCCAGGAGGTCCGGGGACGGTGCTATCCGCGCCGGGAGGCCCAGCCGGTCCAGGAGGTCCGCCCGGCGTCCCCGGTATACCTTGCGGTCCAGTGGGTCCGGGAGGCCCCGGAGGTCCGGGAATCGGTACGCAATTAGACATGGGATGATGGAAGTAACCGGAAACCATCCGGAAGGAAACTTAATTGAAAGACCCTCAAGTGTGGCAGGCTATCGCTGCCGTGGTCGCAGCCTACGCTGGTTTATTCGCTGGACTCTACGCAGTTGTCACGAAACCCATACAGTCCCAACTAGCCGACATTGTTGTACGCCTGGGACGAATCGAAACGAAGCTGGATGACCACTCAACTCGCATTACGCGCCTTGAAGAGCGGACTTCGCCTTTCAGGCATTGATCTCTGCCGAGCACCTTTCCTGTGCAAGCAGTGCCTCCGGTTGGTAACCGGGAGCGGGTAGGGAACCCCGCTATTAACAGTAACTGTCCGAGCAAATATCGTAGCCGCAGCCGCCGAACCCGCTATTCATCTCGGGGATCGGGCTCGAGTTAAACGACTTGACCGCAGCCTTGCTATCGATGGCCCTCTGTTCGATCACCTGCAATAAGTTCTGCGGAATCTTCATCATGATGAGAGCGGCCGGCGCAAGCTGCAGCGCCAGTCCCCAACGCAACGCCAGCGCATAGCCGGGAGGGAAGCCGTACTGCGAATCGAGGTCCGCAAAGCCCGAGAGTGTCTGCCAGGACTGCAGTGCCAGCGACTGGCCGTCAGACGGTGCGGGGTTGATGCGGACGTTTACGTTCGGGTAAGCGTTGTCGATATGGATGCCGCAATTGCAGCCGCAGTCCAGCCACCCGGAGCGCAAGACCAACTGCCGGCAGTTGCCATCGGCGCATCCGCAGCCGCAATCGCACGCTACCAGTGCTGCGCTCATTACCCGCTGCGGACGATCTCCTGCGAGCGTCCCGCCTGGCCCTAACGTGTAGGAACCCACGCCGGCGGTTAGTGGATAGACACCGCGCTGCAACGCCGGAATCATCAGCGATTCCGTGTTCCAGCTATCGACCATGTCGTTGAGCAGGCCGAATGCATCCTCGTGCCCTTCAGGGCTGGTCTGCTGGCCTGGACGCAGCACGCCTAAAGCGCGATAGGCGTCGTAGATCAGCCGGCGTGCCGTAACACTGCCGGTACCGGTACCGCTGGTACCGCCCCAGATGGCGGAGTTCCACAAACTCTGATTGAATTGGGACATAGCTATGATCCTCTTTGTTTCAGCGCTTGTGCTGGCTGCGGTTTTCTCGTTTTTCGCCCTGCTGCTGTTCGTTGGCGCGTGGCCGGGTCGAAGCTGAATTAGGTGTAGCTGGGCCACCACTGCGAGTCCACGGCATCCCACACCAACTCTAAAGCCCTGCCGGCCACGGCGGTGCCGGCCACCCGGATATTGCCCGCGGTGGTCCAGGTAAACCCGGCCACCGGAAGCAGGGTCAGTTTTTGGGAGAACGTGTCCGGAACCGTGATGGTGTTGATGGGAGTCGTCCCGAGGATGATCGTCACCGGGTTCACCGGCGAGATTATCGCAGCCGCGTTGATGGGCGTGGCAATCACATCGTCGATGCCCTTGTTGCCGACAACATAGCGGTTGACGCCCTTGCCGGATACCGGGACGTTAATGGACTTGAAGGTGTTGCCGATCACCGCGGTATCGACGGCCGCTGCGTTGATCTGGACGCCCGTGCCGCCGATCATCAGGTGATTCGAGCTGACGCTGGTCGTCTTTGCGCTCGCTCCTACGGCGATCATCACCGGGATTTCCGGAGTCCCCCCACCGTTGAAGTGGTTCCCCTCGATCATCACGTTCGCCCCGTTGGTGTCGACCAGCGGCACGGAGGACGAGCCGGCCCCCCCGGTGATGAGGTTGGAGGAAAAGAGCACCGAGTCGGTACTGCTGGTCAGCTTCAGCGGATTCACATTCGCGGCGGGATTCAGCGACATCCAGCAATTGACGATCTGCAGGTTGCCCACATTCTGCGCGTAGACGCCCGCGCCCTCCATGTCGCACTCCGAGACGAAGTAGTTGCTCTGCGCCCCTCCACCTGAACCGGGAGGCATGGCAGGGCCGAAATAGATGGCCGCGGTGGTACAGCCGTTCATGATGCAGTCGCGGAACTCGAGGCCCGAGGTCCAGTCGCCGATGCGGAACGGGTTCCCGACGATGTCCGCCGTCTCGCAGTGCATGAAGTTACAGGTAATCGACTGGTTGCCCGCATCCTGGCCCGAGACGACAAATGCGTGGCTGCGTGTTGCCTTGATGTAGTTGTTCCAGAGGTTGCATTGGATGGCGCGGTAGAGGTTGATGCCGCCCCAGATCAGGTTGTTGCCGTAGATATAGCAGTCGCGGATTTCGCACCGGCCCGCATTCCGGACGTTGATCGCCCAGCCAGACGTCCAGGCCGCGCTGGTGGTCGAGAAGACCAGGCCCGAGACGACTGCTGTCACAGTCCCGGCCGCCCCGTTGTCGCCGATCCAGATGCAGTCGGTATTAATTGATGCCTGCTTGATCTCGCATCCCCAGATGGGCACTCCCTCAAGTTCATGAGCATCCGCGAGCCAGATCGGCGCGTGGATGGTGGTGACCTGCTGGGTCACGGCGACATAGCGCGAGAGGTTCAGCGCTTCCTCGATGCCCGCGGTCGCGCTTGAGATCCTCCAGGCCCCACTGTGCGCGAAGGCGCAGGTAACAATCACCGTGCCGGATGCCGCGCCCGATACCGCGGTTCCCCCGGTAATCTCGACAGCTTCCGGCGTTCCCGTGCCCTGATCGATCCAGAGAAAATGGTGTTTGTCGGTCCCGTTCACGCCCTGCGGCACCGGGGTCAGCGTGATCACATTCGCGCCTATGATCAGGTTGCCGCCGGGAAGCTGCGGGGTGAAGTTGTAGGCATGCGCGATGATCGTAGACCCGCTGCCACCCGAGCCACCGACGTTGCTCAGGTTCGGGCCGAGGGCTTGCTCGATCGCCTCGACTTCGGCAACCAGCGCGTTATGATGCCACGCATCGATGTGCGACTTGAGTACCGATCCCGAGGCGTGCGATGAAGGCTGCGTGCCGTCGAAGCCGCGGACCACTGTAATGTTGTTACCGCTGACGGACGACACGCTGACGATCTCGCTGTCGATGGAGAGCAGCATGTCCTGGACGATGCGCGAGGTGTCGCCAAGGGTAAAGATCGTGTCGCCTGACCCGACGTTGCCGCGCAGGGTAGCCTCGACGCGGTTGGCGGCCACCTTCAGCGAGGCATCGGTGACAACGCTTCCGGGGTAGCGGGCAACGGGACGGACCAGCGTCCCCTGCATCAGACCAACGCAGTTGTCGCCGTTAGTAGTAGTCATTTCGAGTTGTCGTCCTTTTGCGCTGAAGCGAATCAAGAAGCTGCGGGTACAGCCGCGGTAGCCACGCCCTGCCCGATAGCCGCGGCGTTCATACTGGCAATTGCAGAGGTGGCCTGCGCTACCCCAGATGCAACCTCAGGCGGTAATGCCGAGCCGTATTCGGGTGCGAGCACGCCCGCCAGGCCGAAACGTAGGGCCTGTTCGTATCCCGGCGGCAGGTTGATGGTGTCGGCGAGGCTCGCAAACTGCGCGAGCGGACGCAAGACGTACACGTTGAGCGTGCTGCCAACTCCGGGAGAGGGCCAGAGGAAGATCGACCCGACAGGGTAGCCGCCATCGTAATAGAGTTCCTTGGCGAACTTCGAGGTAGCCGTCCGGTCCTTGGGCTGGGTCCACTGCTGCGAGTTCACAATGGCTACCGGGAAACTCACGCCCCCGTTGATCACCTGTGCAGAGAGAATCCTTACCGGACGTGTGGGGAGTGGATAGAGAGCCGCGCCGGTCAGGTCGATCCCCTCTCTCGACTCCTGATATACAGGCACGCCCGCTGCCGACCAGCTTCCGATGAGCTGGTTCAAAGCGGTGAGCGCGTTATCTGATTCGGTTGCGGTTGGCTGCTCGCCAGAGTCAAGCACGCGGATCAGTCGCAAAGTGGAATTAATAAATTCCTGGATCGAAGTGGCCATAGTGCTCCTTCCTCGCGTGCTCTATCTGCTACTTGTTTTTCTTCTCGTCGCTCTTTGCTTCAGCGCGCTTCTTCCGTGCTTCGTCTTCCTGCTCGCGACGTTGCCGGATCTGGTCTGCTGTCTCGACAGGATGGAATTGCGGCCGCGGCACGTCGGTTGGGCTGATGGCCCGCATCGGGGCGTTATCGGCGTGGCAGTCGAGCGATTGGTTCAACTGCACGTAATCGAGCGATAGCCGCCGGCTGTCCCGGATCGCATCCGCTTTCTCCTGCAGCGTGAAGTTGCCCGTGCGGGAGCGGGTCGACATCGGATCGGTGGACCCGTGAGGCGCATCGGCCCATGGCCCACCTTCCGCGGTCGTTTGTGCCGCTTCCTCTTCGGGTGTGTTCACCGCTACCGTGTCGCCGTTCGGGGCAAACATCATTTTGGGGTAGTCTTTGTGCTGGTACTGTAAACTCCAGCCCTCGCCCAATGCTTCGAACTCTTCCTTGTTGCTGACTACGCGCGGTGCTTCGGTTGCGTGATACACATAGCGCGGCCAGGTCTGCAATTGAAACGGCCCGCCGGGTGCGCTGTAGGCGAACCCGACCTGATCCAGTGTTAATGTTCCATCGAAATCTTGAGGCATGCTAATTCTCCTTTAACTGATAATCCGGCAGGCCAATTCTGGATAGACTGGCGCAATGCCATATAAAACGTCGAGCCTCGTGGGCCACGCATCATCACAAATTGTGTATTGGCGAATCATGCGTACCGACACGCCCAACTGCGAATCGCTGACACGGGAAGCCATGTCCACGCCATCGGGCAGGGGTAGGTCAGCCGTGGCATAGGTGAAGGCGTCCTTATGGAATGCAAGCGCCTGTGAGGTCTTCGAGCCAGCAGTGAAGAGCATGGTGAGCGGTGCGCCGCCGGCGGGAGAAGCGGTTACGGTCTGCGATGCGCCGGTAGGTGTGATCGGCGGATAGATCGGGATGGTAGCGGTTCCGTCCGCTGCCGAGCTCACGTCTGACGTGACGGTGAAGGTGCGGAGATACCCGAGGTCCTGGTGGTTTTGTCCGTTGACGGCATTCACCAGAGGAAGCGTGAACATGTCGCCCTTCTTCAGGCGAGGAGCCGCCGCCGCAGTGAAGCCCGAGACGAGCAAACTGCTGCCAACCTGCGAACCGCCTGAGACGATAGGTGCGCCGCCGTAGGCGCCTGCGGTATGGACACGGGTATTTTGATCCATGCACCATTTGAATCCGCCCGTGATCCCCATCGTGCCCTTCTCGTATTGGTCTTCGATCTGATCCGCTGATTGGAACAAGCCCTTGAGCGCATCAACGATGGTGGCCTGCTGGATCGGGTTGACTACGACGGCCCGCTGGTTATCGCGAGGCGCCATATTGTCATCGAGAGCTACGCCAGCCATTAGATAGGTAAGCAGCGTATTCGGGACCACGCCCGCCGTGCCGACTACGTTGGGGACCGATGTGTACAAGCCCATCATGTCGTAATCGATTTTATTCGCGACCACGGCTACCGCGGGCTTAAGAATGCGGTTGCTGAAGTCGTCGATGCTCAACGCAAGTTCGGCACTGGTGAAACTCATGTCCACGCCGAATTGCGTCGTGAGGGCTAACGGTACCGACGTTTCAACCACGTCCTCAACGGAGCACACACGGCCCGTCCTGCCGATGTACTTCGGTGGTTTTCTGATGTTTAAGACAGATCCAATCTTTGCTCCGCTGCGGGCAAATTGGTCACTGTACTGGCTGGTTATCTGCTTGGTAAAACAGAGGTTGTTGACGAGGATACGCGCAGCCTCGCGCGTGATCGCAGAAATAGTTAACAGGCTGTTACCGGCCAATGGGATGTCCTTGGGATCTCGGTACGGAATGTACCGGCTTAGGAGTTAACGGTTTCCCCGAGCTGCTTTGATCTGCCGTTCCCGCGCCCGGATGTAGTCGCCAAGGGGCATCTGATCCAGCGGCACGGTAGAGGTCGCGCCTGCACCGTTTCCGACCGGCCGGATCGGATTAGGTGCACGCGACACCGGCTTCACTCCGCTACCCGGAGCTGCCGCTTTTGCAGGTTCCAGCCTCGCCTTGAATTCGCCCAGCGCCGTTAACGCGCCAACGGGATCGAGACTCGCGATCCTGGCGAAGTCCTCAGGTTTCCGTGCCAGCTCGTAGGCCAGCTTCGGTCCGAGGGCATCCGCCATAATCGCCTGCTGCAAAATTGGCTGTAAATTAATGTGATCGACGGACTCTAATACGTCTTCAAAGTCCGGTGCTTCGTTCTTAAATTGGCCAACACGTTGTTGCCAGCCAGTCAATCTCTCTTGCTGCTGCGCGGCCTGGTGCCGCTGCGCCTGCGCCGCATGTTCCTGCTGCAGCCGTGCCTCGAGCTTCCAATCGGTCAGCTTGTCGAGGTACTCGTCGTAGGAATCGAACTGGTCCTGCCGGGGACGTCCATCTGCTACGGGTTGCTGTTGTGGTTGCTGCGGTGGTGGCGGTTGTTGCGGTCGCTGTTGCTGAGCGAGTTCGTGGAACCGACGTGCTAAGTACTCGTTCTCGCGGACCAGGCGTTCGATCTTGCGTTGGAACCCGCCGGTGCGTTTCGGCTTCGGGGGCTCGTCGCCTTCCTTCTCTTCCTCGCCGTCGCCTTCTTCTTCGGTTTCTTCTTCCGCTTCGTCAGGTTCCGCAGGCTTAGCCGGTGCGGGCGCTTTTACGGCCTGCTCCTCGCGCTGAAGCGAAGGCTGCTCTGCCGGTGCTTCGGTTTCGATGCCGGCGGCTGCGTTGACGGCTTCCTGGCTGTCTGTGGTGCTGGATACTACAAGGGACATGGGTACCTTTGGGCTATAGATATGTAGGGGTTAGCTTGTTACGATGGAAGGAGTCGGATGCTATCCGACAGGAGAAATCAATTGACTGACACGCAGATCTTGACGCTGGTAATCGGCATTACCTTCCCGGTCCTGGGGATCATCGGTGCTATCGTTGCCGTACTCTATTCCAACAAACGCATCGATGACTTAAGAACAGATTTCACCAAACGTTTCGATGATCTTGAGAAAAGCCTAAAGGCTCACATCGATAATGCGTTTGAGCACATGAAGATGCTGCTCGAACTGCACGAAGCCAAGCATCACAAGGATTAATCTCTGCCGAGCGCATCTCCGCGCAAGCCGAGCCTTTGGGGTCGCGCCCAACATAGCGGGTAGGTTAAGCCCGCTTCTCTTCGCTGTCGTCTGGGATCAGTTCCCGGCAAGCGGCAAGAACCGGATTAGGGTCGCGCCTGCCCGAGCGAGCCTTCTCTTCCACACCCAGAATGGCTTCAAACCTGAGGGCTAGCACGTATGGCGTTCTGTCTCCTGTAGACCGCCACTCGTTATAAGCGTCTACAATCCGCTTGACACGGGTATCGAAATCGCCATACTTAGCGGCTATATGAGCACTCCAGCGTTTATAACTCCAGCGCTTAGTCATTCTCGAACGCTTCCAACGGCGGCCGTGCTGCTTCCTTCTTCGCACCCAACTTCATCTGTTCAGCGGTGATCTTCGTTTCCGCATTCAACTGCGCTATCGATTCCTGCGACTCAACTTTTTGATCGGTCTGCAATACGTCACTGTGGATCTTTCCTGCATCCCGCATGATGTCCGTCTGCGCCTTCATCTCAGCCAGCATTTGCTTCGATTCGAGATCGCGCATCTGCATCCGTTCCGCCGAATCGATCTGTAGTTTCTGGGTTCGGATAATCTCTTGCGCCTGCTGCACGGCTTGCTGCAGTTCCTGATTCTGCGCCTGCATCTGCTGCATCGCGGCTTGCGCCTGGGGCGGGATCGGCGGTTCGCCTTCCTTCGGGATATCGGGCGGGCGGATGCGGTCTGCGATGGCATCGGCTCCAGGCCAGTCCATCGCGGTCACCAACAGGTCCGCATACCGCGGGACCAGCTCCGGGGCCACCTGAGCGAACTGCATCATGCTCTCGGCTGATTCCTGGCGCTTGGTGGCGTAGCTTGGCCCGACGGCTACCGCGACGTCGTAGCGGCCGGCGGATAGATCGTAGATCTTGGTGATCTGCTGCGGGTCGAACTGCATCTGATCGGTAACTAGCGCCCCGTTCTGCCTCTTCTGAAACCGGGTATTGACCGGGACCGATTGTTCCGTGCCGTCCTCGCCGATGATCCGCATCACGCGGCCCGGCCTGTCGTAAATGTGCGGGATCAGGTCAACGAGGATGCGTCCTTCGTGCGTGATCGCCGTGGTGAGGTTATCCACGAAATGGAAGTTGGCAACATCGCCCTGGATCTGGCGTTGCCGGATACCGATACCTGACGTCTCGTTGCTGCGGTTACCGAGGCTGGCATCATAGATGCCGGTCGCCGCCTTCATGTTCTCGATGGCGCCCATCTCGGCCGCAGTGATGGCTTGAATCGGCGGCTCGTACACCTGGCGTTGGGGCGGGGGCACGGGATGCCCGCTTACGGTGGTTGCCTTGTAGATCAGATATGGGTAGTTACGGCTGTTCGCCTGCGCCCATTCTTCCTCGTGGTTCTCGGTCTGTCCTTCGGCAACGAGAAACGGGGCTCTCGGGGCTAAGGCAATCGCTTCCGTTTTGCAGCTTTCCCAATAATTCAACATCCTCTGCGGGTCTTTGCTGTGTCGCACCATCCCCAGTAGTTGGGTCTTGCCGTTGATGTCGTACTCTTCCCCCAATACCGGAATGATCGGTATCCACTGACCCGGCCACTCCTCCTCTTCGAGGACCTCGCACCCGTTGATGGTGCACCAGTTGACTACAGGTACTTCCGTGCTGCGCTGCTTTACGACTACCGCGCCTTCCGGCACCTCCTCGAGAGGCAGGACCGTGCCATCCTGCAATAGCGCGATGGTGACCGTTTCGAGCGTGCGTGTGAAGTACTCCGCGATGCGTATCTGGTCGTTGTCCGTCATCCACCAGGTTGCACTGTCGCCGATACTGCGGAGGTCTTCGGCGCTATATTCCTCCGCATCGGGAAACCGGCGCTCGTACTCCTCGCGGCTCACGTCATGGACGATGAAGGCGTACCGCGCATCGCTGTAATCCGGCTGCAGGCACTTGGGGTCGAAGTAGACGCATGCCGGGTTCTTGATGCGGGTGATAAAGATTTCCTGATCGAAGCTCTTCGGGTCCGCGAACTTCGTCTCGATGCGGTAATAGCCGCGGCCGCACACCACCTGATAGAACGAGGCGTACGATCTCGCGATGTCCGCTTTCGACTGCCTCTCGATGTGCCGGATGATGCCTTGAAAGATTTCCGCCGTCTCTTTGTCCCCGCCATCGTCTACCGGTGAGACATTGGGGGCGGGCTTGTTCTGCCTGATGTTATTGGTGATTTGGTGAACGAATTGAGGGAGCCGGTTGATGACCAGGCACGGCCGCTGGTTGCCGCGCATCTCGCGCATGGCCTTGATATCGGAGGGCCATTGATCCCCGTCATAGAAGGATAAATCCGAGGCGAAATTTTTACGGATCTCGCTCTCCGCTTCCGAGACGTTCTTGAAGCGCTCCCGTGCCGTGGAGAGGAAGTCGTCCTCGTCCTTCGTCTTCTTGTATGCCATTGCTATTCAGTTGCTTTGTAGACTTGTGCGATATGCCGCGCTAGTGGAAACGGTATCTTTGCGATTGCGGCCTGGGCGTGCTTCCGTTCCGGTGAACGCGACGAGTACCAGGCGAACGGGGTATCCTCAAATCGCGCCGCGAAGCCTTTCACGCCATCACGTAATCTTGCTTGCGCCGTAGTATTAAATCCGACCGCCCTGCCACCCTTTTTCACGTCGCTCCAGTCAATACCGCCGACCTTCACCCCGTCCTTGGTGGCCAGCGGCATCAGTGCCGGCACATCGCCCCACAGATAGTAACTGCCGAAGTGCCATCGCGCCCGTCCTACCCACTTCTGTGCCCCGTTGACGTTCTCGACAACCATCGGGATATACCGCCCCGCTGCTTCCGACGCCTCACGCTGAATGCGGAAGCACGCATCGAACAGCGTATTATCCGGTGGCGGCAATGCCTTCGCCCTCTTCCACGGCATGGCGCGGTAGCTGTATTCCTGACATGGTGGCGAGGCTACAATCAGATCAGCGTTGCGGAACTGCGAACCGTGCAGCGTACGCACATCCTGAAGCACCAACTCAAAGTCACCTTCAGGACGCGGTGTGCCAGTCATGGCGCACATGTCACACAGATCGAACCCTATGACGCGCCAGCCCTCCGCGAGGAAGCCAGCGGCCCAGCCGTGCAGGCCTGTGAAGAGATCAATACAGATGGGCTTGGAAGATACCTTTCTTGTCGCGCTCGCGCTTACGAACGGGCGGGGTTGTAATAGCCTGCTCGACTGTCCATCCAGATTCGAGTCGATCTCGAAGGGATTCGCGGGCGATTCCAATTCTTTTAGCCCACTCGCCAATAGTGAGGAGTTCACCCCGACACTCAAGCTTTCGGTTGCGGGTCTTCCAGTTTCGTGCCTGCTCTTGAGGTGTGGCCCATCGGCAATTACCTGGCTCATAGTTGCCGTCCGAATCGATGCGGTCAAGCGTGTGCCGTAACGACGGCTTTGGCCCCATATCCGCAAGGAAATCGGTGAACTCGCGCCACCGATCGCAGACCGTTATGCCACGTCCTTGATAGAGTGCGTAATCCGCCCGTTCCGGGTTGTTCCACAGGCAGCGCGTCATCATGGATAGCCATGAGCGATGCTCCGGTGAATGGGTGACCCCATGTTTCCGGAGATTGTCGCCGCGCTTCGGCTGCGGCAGACCGAGTTTCTTGCGATTGCGCGCCTCTCGAGCCCATCGGGCCTTGTCTGCCTTTGTTGCCATTACCCATTATTGCACCAGACGCCTACTCAAACAGCACAAATCGATAGCCAGCATTGCGCTAAAGCGAACTAACTCAGCAGTTGCAGCTCTTCTTATCAGCGCAATCGCACGCCTTCTTAGCCCGACGTGCCTCTGACAGCCCGACCGCGACGGCCTGCTTGCGGGACGTTATAGGTTGCCCGCTACTCGACTTCAGATCCCCCGTGTTGAACTCGTGCATCACCGTGCTGACCTTGTCCCCAGGCTTCTTCCGGCCTGCTTTGCGGGATACGACGTCGTCCGTCACTGCCGTTTTCGTTAGTGGCATGTTCATTTCGTCCTCGATCAGTTTGCGTTCGCATCGCCAGTCGTACAGCCAGAGCAGACAGCCATCGATGTCTGTATACCCGCTACGCAGCGTGGCTTCCGCTTCCGCTATCTCGCGGTCGCAGCGGGCTAAGTCGTCGCGTAGGCTTCCAGGCTCTCGATGCTTTTGGTGGATCGCTTGTACTCGTCCCACTTCACGATGCGATACAAGCCCGTGATCACCCAGCGTTGAAAGCTCACCAGATCCGTCCGCTTGCGGTCGTAGACCATCGGGTAGGGCATGATGCCGCGTTCGACCATCCGGTTGAATCTGCGCCAGATGCGTTCCCATGTCTCTTCAATATCGAACCCCACCAGCATGTAGGCCATCACGTTCTTTGCTGGTATGCCGGCGCGTTCCAGCCGCTCAATCCCCTTGAAGAAGATCTGTTCGTCGCGCAGGTTGTCCCATGCGGTGTATAAGCGGCGTTCCTGAAAGCGGCTTTCCCGATACTCGATACTGGCGAGAGCCGCGGCCGCTTCGTCATCGATCATCCGCACGTTGATGCCTTGACTGAGGCATACCCGAAACTTGCCGTTGCGGATCTCGTCTATTCGCGCTTGCCACTGCTCCCGCGGCTGCCCGAAGAAGTCATTGTCGAGGAGGTGTAGATTCTTTGGATGCCCAGGCCCGCGCCAGATATCCGCAATTGTCTTTACGCTGCGGTTCTTGCCTTCCTTCTCCGGGACTACGCAAAACTTGCACTTCAGCCGGCAACCCCGTTGCGTGAAGCCTATGGAGTCCTTGAACTCCGGGTACAGCGTGTAATCTTGGCACGGCTCCTCACCAATGACGTCCTCTACGGTCCGCTGCGTATACGTTCCCGTGCCGCCTACGATGGCATCGGGGTAGGCTTTCTGGAAACGCTCCAGCCTGTGACGCGAGTACGCAAAGATGCAACTGCCATAGACAACTTGATACTCAGGCTCAAATAACCCGCGCTCCACGTCCCGCGTGAAGTAGATCTCATCTCCTGCCCTGCGATGGTGCGCCGCTAACGCCATCAACGCTAGGTTTGGTAGCTTGCCGTCAATATGCGTGATGCGGACGTTCACGATTGATCTTACTCAGTCTCTGGTGACGCTCACCCCGAATGTCTTTTCCCGCATGCAGGTCAGGCAGAACAGAGGGGACTTCAGGAACTCCTCCGGTCCGTGCATGACGTGTCCGCACTCGAGCGTAGCCACGAAGTAATCGTGCGCCTCGCACCATTCCGCTTTGAGTACCCGTCGTACGCATCGCTTGGCTGCGCGAACCAGCACGTCGCTCATAAAAACCTTTGTGGCGCGGAAACCGTTGGCTTCAGCCATGCGGAGGAAGCGCCACCCTTTCGTACTGGTACGTGTGTTGGTTGCCAACCGCCCCCACGCCTAATAAACTTGGTGTTGTCAAGCTGAAGGCACCCGGAAACGGGTAAACGGTTGGGCTTGTGTTTTTGCACTATTAGTTTTAACTTTTCGCTGCCGGGATTCGATCCGGTAGGGCCACCTGTAAGCTGGCCGTGAACGTAGCGCGTTGTGTAGAAATCGGTCTGCATAATTCAGCTACAAGCCGCTGCCTTTAGGCACGCGGTTGCTTACTTCTTAACTGGAAAGGTCTGCTCAATCCACTCGCATAGCTCAAGTCCATCAAATCCGTGTTGGGCCGGCGTAATGGCGGCTTCGACTTCGTCCGTGAACACGATGTCGACGAATCCCTCGACTTGATCGTAGTGATCGGAAGCGTCTCTGTCGATCAGGTATTCCAGCCCTTTTGACCGCAGTGTATCGACCGGTAGCGCCATCACGTCGCCTACGGTCTGCGGCTTGGCAATCCTGATAATTGCATCCGCCAACTCGTCGGCATCATCCGCGTTATCGTCGTAATACTTGCAGAAACCCTCGCGGTTCGTGTCTCCGTCTAAGCTTTCAAGTACTTGTTGGTCGTACCGGCAATACAGGGCCAGGAGTTCGTCGTATAACTGTGCCACCCCTACTTTGTATTACAGAACCACCCGAACACCTTGCACAACCAGCCATGAACGCTTTGCGTTGACTTGACCGGCGGATACGGTGTCGTTGTTTCCGGGGTCCAGTTCGCGATCGGCGACTCCGCACCGAACGATACCTGATCGATGGGCTGCGAGCTGTTCGCTGCCACCGCGACAACACCCCAATACGTCAACGCCCCATCGATGGTTGGCTGCTCAAGCGTTACCCGCTGGTCTTCGTTCGTTCCATCGTTGTAGGTGATCCGCAGTGTCCCGCTATACACGTTCTGGTTCGCCGCTATCCCGCACGTCACCGATTGCGTGCTCGCATCCATCGCGGCCGCTTCACACCGCATCTCGGTGACTACCAGCGGCGGCGGGTACAAGCCGGAAGCGCACGGTGTCTGCGAAGGGCAAGGCGAATCAAGCGACTGCACCAGCACCGCTCGTGGTTCGGTGTGCGAATACCACTCCGCGGCTGCTCTGTCTCCATAGAAGTCCGCACCCATCACCCGCGGCTTCGTTCCTGGCTTGTCATAGACTGCAACCCCGGTGACTGCGTACTTCCCATCACGCTGCATCAGCACAGGCCAGGAATAGTTGATAGGCGGCTGGATGATATTCGGGTCCGCGTGCTCGAGCTTGACCTGCAGGCTTCCACGCCATGTTGTATTCTGGCTGGTCATCGCACAGGTCATCGTCCGCGTGTCCTTGCCTAAGAAGCTGGACTCCTTGCACTTCATCCCGCTGATGACTACTGGGGGCAACCGCACGTTGCTGGCCTGGTTGTACAGCGTCAATACCTCAGACGGCGATAGAGCACGCCCGTAGATGCGTACATCGTCTATGCCGCCCTTCCACCCATAGCTGTACGCATAGGACGTGCCGATGGTCAACGGCATAGCCGCGGTCGATGGCGGGTATGCCGTGTCGTTCGCAACCTGCACGCCGTTGACGTACAGCCGCCCCACAGATCCGTCATACGTGCCGGTCACCAGCGTCCAGGTGTTGTTGACCACCGCGCCGCCCTGGATGCACCCGTACTGCGCTCCGCAGTTGCCGGTCGATCCGCTACCACCGTTGACCATCATCTTGTAGGTAGGGCCGTTGCTATCGACACCCAGGAACACGCCTACGCTATAGCTCGTCTCTACGATGCGTGCAAAGCCGTCCTGCGCTGCCGTTGGCTTTACCCATGCCGATACACTGAATGCCGGCGGGATCGGGATCGACGGCACCGTGACCGAATCGCCTATGCCGTCAAAACTCAACCCGCCCACGATCTGCCCGTCTCCCCAGTGCGCTCCCACGATCTGACCGGGGTATCTCCCATAGTCTGTCTGGTAGTGGCCCGTCTCGACGCTGTACTTGAACACGCCGTGCCAGGCGCTGTCCATTGCTATCGATCCTTCTCTGTCATCGAGTCGCCAGTGCGCGACGAGGCCGGCGTTGGGGTCTTGCGCGAGTCCAATGATGGCAACGACTCCGACCATTCCGGATGCCACTCGCACTCCCATTCTTCGTATTCCTCTTCTGTATCGAAGTAATAGCCGTAGTACTTGTCCGGATTGACGTCATCGTCGTCGTTGCACATCGTTGCATCCCGTTGCATGCATGTTTGTGGTTGATTAGCCACGTAATCTGGGGGGCGGGTTTCACCGGACTGACTCCCCGGCAAACGTTTTACCAAAACAACCCGTTAGAGTTCGCTCTCCGGACCTATCAGCAAGAAGCGGTGATGCCGCCCATAATTCGCTTCAGCGCAAAATAGCGAAGCCCCACGTCTCGAACCCATTCGTTGCGTGGGGCTTTGCCTCGCTAGTGGTGCTACGTTCTTTGGAGCCAATCCTGCTTACCCCATAAGCAACCGCGTGCCTAATGCGCTAAAGCGAAGAAGGCAGCGGCTTTTAGCTCTCCTTTCTGTTTGAGCTATCGGCTATTGCCGACGCATAGACAGAATAGGGAACAAACAGTGAAAATACTAGCGGCTATTTGAAAGTGTTTTTAGTTCTTCAAACAGTCGCTGTGCCGCCGCAGTACGGGCGGTGTCTGGGTCCAGTTGGTTTACCATCGCAGCAGCACCAGCAAAGAACGCACTCTTCAGCATTATGACCGGGGCGGGATAAGACCCACCATCGGGCCGTGATAGCCGTTCCACCAGCACGCGGTTGACTCCATCCATATAGTCTTCAAACAGGTCATGTATGGTCATGGTCATACGCTAGTCTCTATTTCGATACCGGTGCCACGCCCAGCAGATGAACCAGACCGCGATGGCCCAGACAAGAACGATCCACCACACGCGGTACGGCATTATACATGGCAATCAAGTCGAGCGCACTTCAACCCACCCCATCCGCTGGGCGCTGCTTCTGTACTGCGGTGTGTCCGGTACTGTAACCGTGCGGCCGCACCGCATCTTGAACGTTACGAACTTCGGGCGTTCTTTACTCTGCTGGTTTGCGGTAGGCGCGGGCTGCTGGGTCATTCTCTTCCGGCAACTTAATTGCAGTGACCTTGCGGATTGCCGCATCGATGGCTTCTCTGACAGTAGCTTCCGTGGCGATTACTTGATTGAAGGCATCAAGAACTTGGTAGCAGGGTTCGCCAACCTCATATTCCGGATCTTTGGTTCTGCCAGGAATCAGTTGGTAGCGATTCGCTTCGATGAAATCCAGCCGTTCGGGGGGCTGCATCGGCGGAAGGTTTCCAGAAGGGTTCCAATACGCCGGATCATCGTTAGCTCTAGCTCTAGCAGCTTCTATCCACTTTTTCCAATCCTCGTCCAAGTACGCCATCAGATCCTGATGGAATTCGTCGTTCTCGTCATCAAGGCCCGCTATCTTTCCAGGTGCCTCTCTCTCTATCTCGAACATAGATTGTGCGCCTGAATAGAAGATTGATATGTACGAATACCATTCGGCGTGGGTTAGGGCCAGCTTGCGCCGGAGAGCCGCCTCCATGTCATCCCATCTGGCCCTTATCTCCTCCACCATCCTTCTATTGGGGAGGCTTCCGGTAGGCTCGCGTTGCTGGGTCATTCGGATCGCCGGTGACGGACGGCATCTTGCGTCTCCAGTCGTCCGGCAGCTTCTCCTGCGCGTACGCCTTGGCCCTCACCGCTTCGTCAGTCCGCTGGTCCTGCTCGAGGGCTGATTGGATGGCCGCCATAATCTTGCGTCGTGCCGGATCTTTGCGGTCGAGCCGGATGATCAGGCAGTCCTCGTCATCCAACTCATGGATGGCGAATGGGATGCTGGTCGATTTGTGCTCCCGTTCCTTCGTCTCCGGGTCCCGGTGACGGTGTGTCGTTTCCGTGGTAGTCATTTCGGTTGAGCCTTCGGTGGATCTGCCGGCAATTGCTCTGCGCTCGGTTCTTCCTTTACTTCCCCGCGACGGATCAGTTCCTGCCCGTAGTCAGGATCGACCTCGATGCTGTCGCCGATCTTGTGCTTCACGCCCTGCTTGTCCGTGAACTCGCGGACGGCTACTAACTTCCTGGCATTCATTCGTGGAATCCCTCCGGGCATTAGACTGATTTCCGTGGAGGTTATTTCCTTGAAGACGATAGACGATTGCACGCGTGAGGACTTTTGCCAGTTGATAGAAGCTGCGTACTCTTTATTGCAGTCCTCAATGTTTCAGTACTGGGAGAATGGCGGAGAGAAGGATAAAGACCCTTCCCATATCGACGCTATCAACGAAATGAGGTCAGCGCTGATTCAGTGCGGGTTGGAAGCTCCACCGTATGAGACATTCCGTGAAGGCATTGAAGCAACTCTGGCAATGCCGGTTGAAGACTTCGTCAAGACGTTGCAAGGCAAGGGCGTTATCTAGGTTCATCGCGGGTGCGGTGGAACCCCGAGCACGTAGCTGCCGAACCCGAATAACCGGAGTACCCAGAGCAGCAAAATGAGTACCACCACGACGTTGATGATCATCCGGATCGGAGGGTCAAGCGGAATGTAATGGTTGACGAAGTAAAGTATCACGCCAACGACAACCAGAACGATCAGCAGTTGGATTACGTCCATTAGTCCTCCTCCTGGTACTTCCTGATGGGCGATTGGGTAACGGCAACGGTGGGGAAGCCGGTCCGCAGCGACTCGAGGAAATCCGCAAAGTCATCCGTATGCAGGCGTACCGTACCGATCTCGCCCGACCTGCCGTACATCAGCCGGATGTCGGTGTGATCGGGACGGCCCAGCACAGCCGCGGTCGTGACGCGCAACTGCTTGACGGCTTTATCCATGGATCTGCTACTTATCTAGCTTGGATTGATAACGTACCTTATCCTGCATCCATCGCAGGGCATATGGCGCCCGTGCCGTACAGTAATATCCAAGCACGCTGGAGTCCGCTTCTACGCATTAGAAAAGGGCACTGGAGTCCAATTCTTCCTGTCCTATTGCCCCTCCTGATAAATCTTTTGTGCGCCTTATACCGCCAGCGAAGTTTGAGGTCTTCGGTGCTGAAGGTATTGCGAAGCCGCCGTCTGGGCAGGAGTCGTTTGAACTGCATTCTCATCTTAGGGGCGCCGTGCCCGTCGCAGCACATCCCGCGCCTCGTCAATTGCTCCGGGTGCGGCGGCAACCTCATCAGCGGCGTCCGGCTCCCAGCAATGCTCACAAACGATGCCTATCTCCGGATTGTCCCGTAACGCTTTTTGCCCGGAAGGGAAAATAGCAACCGCTTTGTTACATTTCGGGCAGGTGCGCTCGATCATGTCGGGATGCGTGATGTATGTCTCATCCCATCTTCGGCAAATCAATATCGAATTGCTCATCCCCGCATCGTACAGCGTACCTTATACGATCGATTCTGAAACAGGATTTCCGGGCTGAAAGATGGCTTTGTTTGCAACGGTCGCAACTAGGCGTTTTGGGGTACGTTTTTGAAACAGCGGTTCAGTCGGCATCGATCGGGCCGCGGACGCAAAGTACTGGAGTGTTTGCCGGACACTGATCGACGTTAGAGCGCTCAAGTACGAGTTCCACAAAATAGACCGTTTCAAGACGGTCCTCTATTGCGACGAACACATCACGCCCCGGCGGATATTGTTCCAGCTCTTTAATCAGTTCGGCAACGGTCATCGTGCTATTGGAGTCAGCCCTTCATTCTGGCGATGTTGTGGAGTTCTAACAATGCCCGATATTCCCCAAACTGCGGTCCGTCGGGCCATACTATTTCGTTCGCAGCATTGACATAGATCGGAAACTCTATTTCGCCGGCGCGAACACGCTTCCAGTATTCAGCCGCCGCCCGCGATTCGTCCTTCAGCCGGCGGAGTTCGGTTTCGTCCTTGGCATCCCTGAGCTGCGTCGTGAACGTCAGGTTGTTTACGAGAATACTCCTCGCCTCCCGCATGATCATCTCAAGGCTCAACTTTGGTGCCTGCTTCGCTTTAGGGCGCATTATCCCATCCACCCCGTACTGAAACTACTCGCTGACGCCCAGGCCGAGACTGGCTTCTCCTTCTGGGGGGCCGGCTGGGTGGCGCAGATCTCATGGAGCCGGGAATGACCATACCGGGTCGCATCCATAAGATGGTCGAGCGATTTCACGACCCGTCCCTTTTCATCCCTACGGTACAAACGAAACTCGCGTAACCAGTTCTGGCAGCTTTGGAACACCTTGAAGCGCCCCGAGGTCATGCGCATCAATAATTCGTAAATCCCTGTTTCTACAGAATTGTCGGCCTCGATCAGGTCCAGGCCGAGATCCCGATACATCTCAATCAGACACCGCCCGTCAATCTGACCGCGGCCTCTGGCTGCTGGATCAATCGCGCCTTTAATCCACTTGCCCCGACCTAAGATTGCCTGCGCGTGTATGACTGGTTCCGCTTCGCCGCGGTAGTGCTCACCATACACATATACGGTGTCGGTATCCCTAGAGAGGGCTAGAAAGGCCGCACACGAAATTTGCCAACCTACATCGAATCCATAACATCGGGGCCAATGGTCCGGGATCGGGATATCCGGGATAACAATATCCTGCTCTTGCACGGGGTAAATGGCTCCAGCTCCCAACACTGGAATGCCCTTCGACCGAGCGTCACGCTGATATGGGGGCAGGGAAGCGAAAAGATCCTGCTTTGCATCCTCAGTGAGGTGTGGGATATCTGACCATGAGGCCATGCACAAAAATCGGCTCATTACTTGAGGTGTCGCTCCACGTAGCCAAGCAGTGCCCGAATTAGTTCCGGGCTTTCGCGCAAAAGTCCGATGGAAACATTGCAGTTATGACAGAGCAATCCCCGCACCTTGCCTGTCGCGTGACAGTGATCCACACACAGCCTGGTTCGCTTGGTCCCATCCGGCTTGCCGCCGCAGATGGCACAGCCGCCGTTTTGCGTTGCCACCATTTGACGATGGTGCTCAGGTGTTATTCCAAATTTCTTGAGCTGATGCTTGAAGTGATATTCACGCATCCGCCCCTTGGTAGCTGCGTAGTATTCTTTATTTCTCTCGACAATCTGCAGCTTGTTGCGTTCACGCCATTCGCCATTCTTCTCGGCAATCTGCTCTTTACTCTCGATGCGCCTCTGTCGCGCATAGCCCGCACAGCAGATCTTGCAGCCGGAATTGAGCCGCCTGCTGTTCTTGCCTGTGCGCGTCGTGTAATTGAATGAATGAAAAGCTGAAACCGGCTTAACTTCTTTACAGAAGATGCATCTCTTCTCTGTTTTGGGGACGCGCCTGTTTTTAGGTCCCCCGGCGACACAGATAAGACATGTGAATGTATATCTGACTGTTTCGTTACCCCATCGAGTACGAACCTTGTATTGTTCGAAGTCGGTTCTGGGTTTGACTTTCCGACACAGGCGGCACGTTTTCGTTACAACGGGCGGTACGTCATGGAAGTCTAGGGCTGTCTGGGCAGAAGCGCGTCTCTGGACCTCTTGGCTTCTGTTCTTCCGTAAGAAACGCCTCTCTCTATCCCGTGCGCTGGTACATGCCTTGCACGCGCCTGATAAGCGGCTGGCCGTTGGTTGATAGAACTCACTGCTCTTCTTACACTCGCCGCACTTAGTGCATTGCTTCTGATCGGGTATGGTGGGTCTAGCCACTCCGCACTCCTCTATAGTGTGGTTTGGTCAGGGGCAATCAGCGCGTCAACGCTGGTTGTCCTGCTGAATCTATTATCTCACCTAAGTCGTTCCAGGTAAACCGTTTGGAAGGAAAGAAAGTACTACTGAACTAAGACCCTGTAGCGGTGTAAAAGAAAGAATACACTGGCCGTCCGTTGTCATTATTCTTACACATAATTCTGTCCAGATCGCTGTTGGCGGCTCTTCGTCAGCCCAACCAAAGTCGATAGCACTTCCATAGTAGCTAGGGGCTCCCTCTTCATAACTTTTTAACTGCACAGAGGATATTCCACCGCTACTGTGTTTCACGTACACAGTGTCTATGGCTTCTGCAATACCCGCCTTGCTTGTCCGGTGCGTGATCAGATCGCCAGGAACCATGCCGCAACCGAATGAGTTGTTCCTGCCGAACAACTCACCCTGGATAATTTCACGTACCGTCTTATTCGACTGGCCGCATGCCCATGCTTTCACCGGGTGATCGAACCGCTTCCCTATCCACCAGTGCGGATAGTTCCCTGTGAGATGCAAGCTCATCTCATATGCCCCTGCCGTAGTCTTGCCCACGCGGTTGGCCGCCATGAAGCACCGCTCTCTATGCGGTGCCCCATCGCAGCCTTCCGGGCAGGAGGGGAACGGTGTGTGCCTCCCTCCCGCGGCAAAGAATTGCATATGCTTCGGGTATAGCTCCCTGCGGCATGCTCCCGTGTCCGGGAAGTACTCAGCTATCCGGTTCCTCTGGCGTCTCTGCTTTTCCGCTGCAATCAATAGCAGCATTTCTTTCCGCTGCTGATCGGTCACTACTGGCCGCGAGGTAGAGAGTGTCGAGGGCATCTAACTGATCCTGCGAGAGTTTCGAGAGGTCGATGCTGACGTTGGCCTGGATATCGGCGGTTAGCGAAACGTTCGTCGTGCTGTTATCCCGATACTCCGGGATGTGCTTTTTCATCGAGAACATCAGCAAGATGTCCGACTTCCGGCGGGTCTTGCCGACCTTCTGACCCTGATACCAAACGTCCTCTTCCGCGCCCACGGTCGCCCGCTGGTGCAGCTCCTCCTCGAGGTACTCCTTGTACCTGGAGTGCGCCTCGACGAACCCCGCGGCGTATTCCGGGTTTAGCAACCACTCGTAATGGATCTGACGGTTGACCCCGGCGATCCGTGCGGCCCGTGACAGGTTGCCCGACTTGGCGAACTCCGTCAGGAACTTTTCCTGATCGGTAGGCGTGTATTTAACTGTTATTTTTCGCTTGCCGCTATCGGACGGTGGCCTGTGAATTCTGTCAGCCATAATACAGCACGTGGCACATTTTTAGTTGTCGTTATTGATAGGGAAACAGGGCCGCCGGCGGCCCCGATTTAGGGGGCGAATCTAAGGCAAAATAGTACTATAATCCGGCGCGTAAATCTTTATAAGACAGTTAGATAACCGTTTATAAAATATGTGTTTTGTTCACTCAACGCTCAAAAAACTGTGTTAGATGGAGGTCAGATAGGTGCTGGAGGACTCCTCCGGATGGACGTGCAGGTAGCGTTGGGTGGTTGCCAAGGAGGCGTGGCCCAGCGTGTGCTGGATCAGCGGAAGCGGTGCGCCGGCATCCAAAGCGTGGGTCGCGTGTCCGTGCCGCATCCAGTGAGCCGTCACATGCTCCTCGATCCCGGCCCGCTTCGCGGCTTCCGATATAACGTTGGTGATGCGCGTCCGGTGCATCGGCCGCTTGTCGCCTTCGCGGCTGACGAAGACGGGATCGGTGGGCTTGGCGTCCGCGGGACGGATGACCATCAGGGACCGCCAGGTTTCCGGCGACACCCGGATGGTTCGGCTCTTGTCGCCTTTGCCCAAAACGGTTATCTGCCCGTCGTGCTTGTCCCGCTCCCGGCAATCCATCCAGCGCAGGCCCGAGCATTCCGATGCGCGAATCCCGGCCCCGTACAGCAACCGGATAATGGCGTGGTCGCGTGGCAGCTCGGTCAGCCGGATCATGCGGCGGATATCCTTCGCCGGCAGGATCTTCTCGGCCAGGTTGTCCGGGACGTGTCTTAGCCGAAGGGCACGCCCCACGTCAAAAGGGGTCGCCCCGATCCGGTGGGCAAACCCCAATATCGATTTAATCGTGGACAGTTTGCGGTTGATCGTGCTCCGCTTCAGGTGGCTCCAGGTTTTTTCGTACTGCTGGAGTATCTCGAGGGTCACCTGGCCGGGGCGCAACGGGTAGCAGAATGCCTGAAAGTCCCGCACTACCGGCATGTAGACAGTCATTGTCGAAGCCGGCCGCCCGTGCTCCCAGAGGGCTATGATCTGTTCCCACTCCGGGTTGTTCTGGGGGGCCGCCTTGACCAAGGCCTTATCGCCGCGCTTCACGTGGGCGCTCCGTAGCAGAGGCAATCAGTCAGAACTACGACAAAGTGCGGCAGAAACACATCAGGTACGCGGTCAATATGCCACATTCCACGAATATTGTAATAATTTTCCCTTTTATGCGGCGCAGCCATCTTGTGGCCGTTCGGCCGGCAACCGCCCGCCTGGTGCGCGGGATCGGGGCCGAGGTAGCGGATGCCCAGGATGCGCTTCTTGGAAGTGATCACATGGACGTCAGCTTTGCCCATCAGTGCCTGCGCCCGTTCCGGGTGTGCGTGTTCGAGAACCTCGCCGGCGTGGTCGTACACGGGGGTACGCGCCGATAGACGTTTATCTCTGTGTTGGTTGTGCATCGTGCTGGCAAAGAGACAACCCGCCTAAACGCTTATACGACACTGATGCCGGCAACAACGTTACAGGCGGGTTTCGTTCAAAAAGGAGAATTTCAATCGAGGAGAATCCGCCCCGAGTTAGGGACGTACTTCGGGTATCAGGGCAGACATGGCATTCGGCTCACTGTGAGTCCCAGGCCTTCCAGAATAGTGGCCGCCTAACTAAGTCCTACCGCGGTAGTATATCGCGGCACCGCTTTGATTGCACGCGGTCCGATCCGATCTTCCGCCACCAGCCCCTGCTGATCTGCCGGGGCGATGACCGAATCCAGTTTTTCCATACTGATCGTACAAAGACTGAGAAATCTCTTCGGCCCCAATCTTTCCTCGACCGCGGCCATGTCCGCAATCCATCTCTTCAGCGGACGCGCCCCGATCTGTAATACGTAGTTGGCGCCGTCTTCCATGTAGGCTGCATCGGCGGGCTGATCTTCGTACCAGCCGGCGATCATGGATCTTAATTGCTCATAGCGTTTCTCGGCAATCCGGAGCTGGGCGACGTGGGCGGCCAGCGTGCCGAACTCGTCGATCACCTTGGCGCGTACCGGGTCGCGGCTGGGCTGGTCGATCTGACGGATTTTCGTTCTGGTCTTCGCCGTGGTGCGTGGCAAATTTAAGTTGTAACCGTGATTGCGGTTTAAGTCAAGGCTCACTTCACCTTGGCTAGCGCTTCTAAAGCATCCTGTGTATCGATATCGCCGTCCCAGTAGGAGATCAGCGTTGCCCGGTTCAACTCGATCCAGGCCTTAAGCAGATCGAACGAAGCAGAGTCGACGTCTCCTTCAATGATCTGTACATCGGGGCGGATAGCGACTGTCGCCATATTCCCCGGCATCGCTTTCGCGTTAGAGGACACCTTGACACGCACATCGTGGCGGGCGCCGCCGCGTACCGATATCCAGACTACAAACGGCAGCCCGGTGCGTTTCGGCGAGAGATTCGACATTTCAAAGGGGGCTTCGATCACTCGCCTTCTCCGTTCGGCTTTCCGTGGCTCTTCTGTTCAAATAGCCGGATGCGCCGTTCCTGCGCTGCCACTACCCGCATCAGCGTGTTGATGTTGTCGGACAGCTTTTCTATCTCCGTACCGTGGCCGTCGACGATACCCTTCAGCCATTCCATTTCTTCGTCGTAACTCATGCCTTCTTCTTCGCCTTCTTAGCTGCTGTTTTCTTCCAACGAGCTGGACGATTCCACTCCGATTGTCGGCACGATGGACATTCCTTCGGAAGCCACTCAACGCGACGGAGCCATTTATGACCACATCTCAAACATTCCGGATAAAGCGGCAATTCGCTTTCGGGTTCGGATTCAGGACTCGGCTTGAAACCTTCCAAATCTTGGATGAATTGCCGTAGCCGCGAAGAATACCGAAACCACTCGCCATCGTAGCGTTCGTCTTGAAATTGCCAATGTAGTTTCCGTTCAACTATCAAGCTTCCCCGGATACATCCTAGTAGCCTTGCTCCTGGGTTGTGTGCCCTGATTTCCAGCAATCGTTTCTGCGGATGAATCGAATAGCCAATCTTTACGTATTGCTGGTCTTCCGTTTCGAGGAAGTAGACGTATCCCCCCATCTGGCCTGAGCCGCTTTCTGAGCGATCTTCTTTCGCTCCTCTGGCGTTAGTTTCTTGTTTCTCATTGCCACTAAGGCTTGCGCTACTTTGTTTTTCTTGGTCGCCATGTTGCTCATTATGATAGCTCACGAAAGCATTCTCCTGCTTTCGATAGTATCATGCTCACGAAAGCATTGACAGATGCTTACGAAAGCATTTATACTCTCTTTAGTACCCAGTAGTTACTTAGGTACACACGGAGAAACAATGCAATTCAACGAAAACTACGGGCCGATGGAGATCGACGACTACGATCCCAACGACGAGCCTGTCTGCGTCTGCGCGGATTACGTGGGCAGCACAGAAGTCACATACTGCAAGTCATGCATGACCTATACGGATAACAAGGAACTGCTCATGGCGGAACTTGTCGAGGATGCAATGGAGGAGGCTGCATAAGATGACTACCGAACAGAACAAGATCGAAGCCGCCGAAATGATCCCCGGCAAGCTGTATTCCGTAGATCAGGTAATCGGCATCGTGAAGGAACGCACGAAGCGTGGTCGCACCATGCGCGTGTTGCTCACATGCGACTGGGAAGACCTCTCACCGCGGGAACAAGATCGCGTCTATCGCTGGATGAATCGATAATGGCCTATCCAACCGCAGTACGCAGAGACACGCTGACGTTTGAAGATTCGGTCAGCTACGAGCTGGTGTTGAAATACCAGACCGGCAAGCAGATCTCGAACGGCAACATCATGTTCACCACGATGCAGGACCAGGTGTTCTTTCTGCGACCAGACAACGCGCAGAAGATCCACGCGCTGGGATTGCAAGTGAACGAGCCGTTTGAATTGATCAAGCGCAACAGCGGCATTGTTGTGCGAAGAATCGGGCAGCAGCCGGAACCCAACCCCACCAAGAGTTTCATTCCGGCCGCCGCTACAGCTCAGACCGAGGTCCGCGCAGACGTATCTCAGCCATCGCAGCCACAATCTAACACATTAAGTGGAATTATGGCCGGCTCGTATATTGCCGCAATGGATGCGTTGATGGTCGCTGAAAACTACGCGACAACGAAGGGACTGCCCTTCAAGATCAGCACGATGGAGCTGCGTAGCTGCGCTTTATCGATTTTTATAGCCTCGACAAAAAATGGAGGACGATCCTAATGGCTGTAGCCCCAGTTATCACGATGCGCCCGCAGAGTTTATTTGACCTGACTGAGCGACTGACCGAGCTCCTCGACACCATCGATATGTGCGACGATCCCGACGTTCGCGCCGAATGCGAACAGGAGATTCTCGAAACGCTCACCCGCCAGATGGGGAAAATTGATGCGATGGCGGAATTCCAAGACCATTTGGAATTCAGTATTGCCCTCCGCAAAAAGCAGGTGCAACTGCTAGAACGGTCAAATAAGCGGGAAGCCGCCATCCTCGAGCGCATCGACAACGCAGTCTTGCGCGTGATGGACGCCACCGGCCGCAAATCGCTCGATGGTAGCCTCTATTCGTTTAGCTTGCGGAAGCTCCCGCCATCCGTCGAGGTCACCAACCAGGCAGTGGTGCCCGCTCAGTATATCCGGACTACCGTTTCGGAATCGGTCGATAAAGCCGTCGCGAAGATCGATCTGCGTAATGGAATTGCCGTACCGGGGCTGCGCCTCGTTACGGACAAACACACGGTGGTTCGCAAGTAATGTGCAAACCACTCACGGGCCGGGAGATGCAAATCTCGGCCCTGGTCGCCACCGGTTTGACCAATAAAGCGATTGCAGCCGCGTTGGAAATCTCCGAGCAGTCTGTGAAAAACATGCTGGCCCGCGCATTTAGCAAGACTGGCGCCAGCAATCGGACGGAACTCGCGCTGTTAATGCTAAAGGCCGCTTGAATTTTGTTCCCCACAAGACTGTCTAGGGGAGTTTTCCCCAAGCGACACAATCTAAATCGTTTGGGGAGACTCCCCTATTTCAAACGCATTACCGTAATGGAAATCCGTAGGAAATGGATTGATTTTCTACCGCAAACGAGGGTATCGTGAGTCAGCAATATTACTTGAAACAGTAAGGTACTTACCTGTCATGCCGCTTTCTTTTTCTGCGGCGCGCCAAACTGACCCCCACCCAGGTTCGGCACGCTTTGGCGTTTTATGCTATTTTGATTCAGTTCGGCTGATCCCCGGACATGCGTTTCGTGGTTGGCGGCCGGTCGGTTCCCCACCCCGGGGAATCGGGTTGAGCCGGTCGTCATCCACAAATCCCTCATCTCAACCGAGGGACGATGAATACTAAACAACTCTCTCAATCCGCCTTTCACAACCCCCCCAAACGCGCCGATCTACGCCGACACGTCTCGAGGGATTGTGATGTAGGTGGGGATAGTTGTCATTTCGGGAAACCCCCGCCAACGATTTCTCCGTGACTGACCGAAGCCGCAAACTTAACCAGTCACAAAGGCGCACAGCGAAAGGGGCAACAACTAGTTACATCTTGCCATAGTTTTCCTGCGTTTTTCCTACCCTTTTCGTTTAGCTTCTCACTGTTAATACCCGTAAAACTACGTACTTGAAGTGGACCGTTTCTAGGAAAGGTACTGGGAAAAGGTATGGCATCAGACACTAACGGCAGTGGTAAGCCATTCATCATCACCGGCGCAGACGGTAAAGACCTCCCGATCCCGGCCCGAGAGTATTACTTCAACACCAAAGATCGCATTCGCCGGATGATGCAGAACTCGCTCTCGAGTGAAGCCCGACAGGTCTACGCCTGTCTTGAGCTTGCGACGATGGGGTTTCAGCAGGAGCTGGCCGTGGTGATGGAGCGTGGTCAGAGACGTCCTGTCTCCCCTGACGATATAAGCGTACAAACGGCGCTATCCCGCCAACATGTCCGTCGCGCCCTGGCCGAACTCGAGGATGAGGGACTGGCCGAGCGGCGAGCCGACGACGACGGGGGCTTGCGGAAAGGGCACGTAGAGATCTATAGTTGGGCAGTCCCGCGGGAACGAAAGNGTAAGCTAGATTGTAGCCATCGCGCGGCTACAATTCCTGATTGGTTCCCGGAATCTTGGGCTCCCCTCCAGGCGTTCATCAAACGCCACAAACTCACAGTAGTAATCGATCAGACAACCGCAGAGGAACTGCTTGAGGAAGGTGTTGTAGCCGCGCGTGGCTACAAAGACGCCGAGATTGTAGTCTCGCGCTTCCTCGAAAGGGTCTGCGCGCCGCGCGACCTATATAAGGAAGAAAGAACTGAAAGAACGATTGAAAGAACAGAGGAGAGAGGGGGCGTAAAAGCTACTAGTAGTATCGAGGAGCCGGAACAACCCCATTCCCTCCCCCATACCCCATCGGAGGATTCGCATGAAATACAGCTGGCAAGTAGACTTGGGAGATCGCCACAGCCACCAAGTGATCACGCTGGACTTCTCAGAAGTCCACATCACTCAGTTGCACGATCTCCAGACCGAGGATTTCGCCCTGGTAATCGATCAATACCTGAAGCGCCGGGGGATCAATGTCACAGCGGCCATAGTGAGAGTAGAGCAATCGCAGTTTCGCGATCTGGATCACCTGAAGTAGTTGCCGGTAATCCCGAGAGCACTGACGCATTTGAAGTTTTCTGTTTCGTCATGCACGGCTGCGGGCGCCCGGTCGCCGTGAAATGCGTACGTGAGTGCCGTGCTGAATTCTTCAAATATCCCCCCACAACCCAACAGCGCATCATCGAAGACGCCAACCTACGATTCAAAGGGGATAACCCCCGCTTTATAACGGCCCCTCTGAAATACCTGTGCAGCGAGATCTGGGATACAGAGCCCATTACGCGACCGCTGTTTTCGCCCCCTGCCAGCACTGCTCAGCAACAGCGCGACGATGCCCTACGCAGGTTGATGGATCGTGCCAGAGCCCGTGACCAGGAATTTGGAGACCTGCGATGAAACTCACACGGGAACATGTCACAAGGGCCATTGCAAAGATGAGCCAGAGCCGTATTCCGTATTTCCCGACCGGCGATCTCGGCCTTGAGATGGTGCAGCGCTCGATAGAGCAGTTTGTTAGTACGGCAGAGCAGCTCGAATGGCTGACCAACGTAGCTTGTAATACGATCCGGGCCTGGTCTCTGCCGGAATTGCGGGGTATATTCTGTTCGCGCTTCCCACCGGCGGATGGCATCTGGGCCTCAGCCGAAACACCCGGCTTCACCCCTGACGAAGCTATGGCCGCATCGGAACGTGCGTATCTAGAACGGGAATCGAAGGACTACGAACGCAAACTCTTAGCGTGGAAGGAAGAAGCGAAACTGCTCGGACCGGGAGAGCCGGAGCCATTCGAGCTTCCCCCAGCCGCGGTAAAGATGCTGCCTGCGCCTCCGCCGGCGGTCCCTGAGCCATCGAAGCCGACCATTACGTTGCGCGAGGCCGAAGAACAACTCGAGCAGCAGCTGGCACGAAGTTTGCGGCGATCCGCGGACGAAGCAGCGCGTCTGATTGCCGAGTTGGAACAGCAACTTGAAAGTAAAAAAAAAGTGACTGAGCCGGAAGCGAAATGGGTCAACTGAAGTCGTCCATCAAACCCCAACGCCATCGCGAGTACGAGCAGGAGCAGCGGCGGATCTTCTGGCGCAAACTGACCGTGCGCTGTATATTGGCCGATGTGAAGCACGGCAAGCCCGTTGATCCCGACCTGGTCGAATGGGCCAAAGCTCAGAAATGGTAATCCCGATAAACGCCAAACGCGAACTGACGTACGAGCAGTACCGAGCCCTCCAACGCCAGCTCCTCCACGCCAAGCTGGTGGCCGGCGAACTGAAACGGGCCAACCGGCTGACGCGGCCGTCCGAGTGCGTGATCTGCTCCGCGCCGATCCGGCCAGGCGAGCCGTTCCA
>JGI24034J26672_10000062_pt1 | contig 39742 bp, 51 predicted proteins | sample KBSSwiS2withPhiX_FD_26672 | JGI IMG/M metagenome (IMG submission 26672)
CGCCGACAGCCTCGCCGGACGCGCCTTCGCCCGCAGCCCCATCGCCCGCCGCAACCGCCGCGGCCCGCCGCCGCGCCCGCTCCAGCACGCCCCCCGCCCGCGCAGCCATCAGCGCGCGCCCAGCACAGGCAGCAGCATGGCGAGGACGATCAGGATCAGCAGCAGCGCCGGCATCGACCCCCATTCACCACATCCGCGCAGCCGCCGGGAGTGTATATTAAATCGGGGCGGTGGGGTCGTGAAAGGGGTCGTATTCCGAAAGGCCGCTTTCGGGCGTGATGCTGCGATGGCGGCCGCTCGATCACACCGCTAAGAGGGCTCGGCGGGAGCTTTCTAAATGTACACCAGCATCGGCGGCATTGAGCAATGGATCGAGATCGGCGGCGATAGTCCTGACAATCCCGTGCTATTGTTTCTCCACGGCGGCCCCGGCGCCTCTTCACGTTTCGCCGCCATGGCGCTCAAGCCATGGCAACGGCATTTTACCGTGGTCCATTGGGATCAGCGCGGCGCAGGGCGGACGCTCGCGCGTAACGGTGAGGCGGGCTGCGGCCGGTTGACGATCGAGCGCATGATCGCCGACGCTATTGAGGTTTCAGAATATCTCACAAACCATCTCGGCAAGGACAAGATAATTCTCCTCGGCCATTCATGGGGATCAGTCCTCGCGCTCAACATGATCAGACGCAGACCGGAGTTGTTCGCTGCCTATGTCGGCACCGGCCAGGTCGTGAACATGCGGCGCAACGAAGAGTTCAACTACATGCGCCAATTGGCCCAGGCCCGCGCCGCAGGCAATGAGCAGGCAGTTGCTGCGCTCGAAGAAATCGGGCCGCCGCCATACCAAGACCGGGCCAAGATCAGGCTTCTGCGCGAATGGGCCGATGTCGCCGCCTCCGGCACGGGCGACGACCCCCGACCTCGGCCGCCAGCCCGGCCGACCAATCTCACGCCGGAAGACATTCAGTTGATACCGGCGGGCTTTCTGTTCTCGGGCAACCAGCTATTCGAGGAACTCTGCGAGATCGACCTGTCGGCACTAGGACTCGACTTTCCCATCCCCATGTTTTGTTTCATGGGCGCGGAGGACCAGCAGACGGCGTTCGCACTTGCCGAGGCTTGGTTCGCCAGCCTCAATGCGCCGCGCAAGGCTTTCGTGCGCTTCGAGGGTTGTCACCACTTCGTTGTGATGAACCGGCCGGAGATGTTCCTTGAGCAATTGCTGGAACATGTCGTTCCGGCAATTTGATGCTGGAGAAACCGCTAATGGACGTCGACAGATGTCCAAGGCCCGCCCTCGGGTAAGGGTGAATGGCATTGGAATGACCGCCAATGGGTCGCTAGCACCCATTGGTGGCGGCGCCTGCCGCAACAGACATGGATGCCAGCCTTCGCTGGCATGACGGCCGGAAAAAACATGCCCGCTGTCAGCCCCTTGGGCGAAGCATGGGTCCACCCATGCCCCCCTCGGCTGGCGGACGCGGGATCAATAGCCCCAGCCACCATGCGCCTCGCCGCCGATCCATCGCTCGATGCGGTCATAGCGATCCGAGATGGCCGCGATCGCGCGATCGTCGCCCTCGGCGCATTCGTGGCGCTGTCGGTCCTCGAGCCGATCGATCGTCGCATGGATGCGGCGCGCGGTGTCGCCGTCGATCTCGCCCTCGTCGCGCTCGTGGCGGAGCCTGGCTTCAAGCCCATGGGCGCGCTGGCCCGAGCAGATAGTGCGCGCGGTGCGATCGTCGTCGCGATCATAATAGCCGCTGCCGTAGCCCCGCTCATAGCCATAGCCCGAACTGCCGTAGGACGAGCCCCAGTCCTGGGCGTTCGCCGAACCGGATACCACCAGCGCAACCCCGGCGAGCGCAACCTGAAGCATCTGACGCATATCTCTCTCCATCCCCGCCCGCGCGCAATCGGCGGGCGACGGGCTGAGGATTACGCCAACGCCGCTGGCGTGACGCTGAACGGGTGCGTAGCCTGCTGTTCATTTTTGGGGGTGCGGGTCGCTGAAAACGGAATGCCATTGAGGGGTGGTCAACTCTCCTCCGGCCGGCTCACGCTAAAACCACGATATAGGCTAATCCAAAAGACCAAACTCACCGCCAACCACAAAAGGGTATAGTAAGGTTCACGACCATCCATATTTTGACCAGCGTTCTCCAAGCTGAAGTTCCTACTCATCGCAGAGCAGGCAGATAGGCCTTGAAACCAATAACCGGCAAAAAAGCGGACGGCAAAAACGGAGTGCCAAATTGCGATCAACGCGGCCGGGACGAACGCCAATAGGAAAATTCGTTTTGGAGCAGAAGCACTTAAGGCAACTCCTCCAAGTATGTAGAGAATAAATGTGAGAGCGCCTCCGTTCAAACTGTCGGCAGCACCCTGAGTACAAGTATCAGCGACTATCGCTAAACAAGCATTCAAGGCGCCAAGCGTAAAGAGAAGAACCGAGATCACGAACATCTGGGCAACTTGCTCCAAAGCAGCGACGGCCGCAATGGCGGCCTGCCGCGAAGAAAGCCCCCATCACTCCCCCCGATGTGGCCGCAGCCTGATGTCCCACCGGATCGCCGCCCCGCGCAGCGCGAAGCCCAGCCCCGCGCCGAGCAGCCCTGGCCACGGCGCGCCCACCCCCGCCCACACCAGCGCCACGAACAAGGCGGCGGCGGCGAGCGCGGCGGTGACGTAGAGCTCGTGCCGCATCAGGATCGAGGGCGTGCCTGCGGTGATATCGCGGATGATGCCGCCGACGCAGGCAGTGATCACGCCTGCCGCCACCGCCGGGACGGGCGGCACGCCGTAGCGTAGCGCTTTGCCCGCGCCGTAGACAGCATAAGCGGCGAGCCCGGCGGCATCGAACCATTCGAGCGCGCGCTCCGGCCACCAGCGCAGGGGGATCGCCCAGGCGGCGATCGCGACGAGCAGGCACAGGATCACCGGCATCGCATCCTGCATCCAGAAGACAGGCGCGCCGATCAGCACGTCACGCAGGCTGCCGCCGCCGGTCGCGGTGATCAGCGCGAAGAAGCAGGCGCCGACGAAATCGAGCCGCTTGCGCGCCGCCGCCAGCGCGCCCGAAGCCGCGAACACCGCCAGCCCCGCGACGTTCAGCGTCGGCAGCAGCGGCTCGATCGGAAACCCCATGCCGCGGCATAGGCTGAAACGGAGGCGCCGTCACCTACGGGGATCGGTGCGCGCGGGCTCGGCCATGCTTATGCCGCCGCGAAGTCGAAACATGCCGAACGGACGGCGCTTCTTCGACTTAATTTCGCTACAATCGGGCGAGACTTTGCCCCACCGGAGGGCTTATGATCGACGTCTCGCAATTGCACGCTGAAGAGTTCGAAGCATTTAGCGACATCTATGCAATCGGCGATGTCCATGGACGCCTGGATTTACTCGATCTCATGGAAGCGTCGATCGCCCGCGACATTTCGATCCGTCGCCCGGATCGCCCGCTCATCTGCTATCTGGGCGATTATATCGATCGAGGGCCGCACTCGGCAGGGGTGATCGACCGCCTCTGCGCGGCCGGCGGCGACGGGGTGCGCCGCGCCTTCCTCAAGGGGAACCATGAAGACCGGATGCTTGAGTTTCTCGTAAATCCCGCAGCGAACGGGCCGGCCTGGATGAAGTTCGGCGGCAGGGAGGCACTCGAAAGCTATGGCTTGAACGTGCCGGCGGAGATCGGGGAAACCGACTGGCTAGGCTTGCGTGATAATTTGGCGGCGGCGCTTCCGGAACGCCATCGCGCCTTTCTCGGCGGTCTGCGCCTCGGCATCCGTTGGCACGGATATGTTCTGGTTCATGCCGGGCTCGATCCGGCCCGGCCGGTCAGCGCGCAGTCGCCCCGGGACATGATGTGGATTCGGGAGCCCTTCCTCAGCAGCGAACGCGATTGGGGCTTCAAGGTGGTTCACGGGCATGTGATCGTCGAAGAGCCGGTGTTCCGATCAAATCGCATCGGCATCGATACCGGCGCCTATCAGTCCGGCGCGCTGAGTTGTCTGGTGCTCGGTCAGCATGGCGAACGATTGATCCAGACTTTTGCTGCCCCTGGCCTCCGCATCTGAACCTATGCAGGGCGGGGGCTCGCTAGCCCGCGCGCCGGATCGCCTGAAAGCCGCTACGCGCCCTCACTCCCGCTCGCGCTGCGCACCGTCGAGCAATTTGCGGGCGCGTGCCTGCGCGTCCTGCTGAACTGTCTTCTCGGCCTTGGTGCGGCCATGCGCGAGCCGGCTGGCGTCCGCTTCGCTCTTGGCCTGCGCCCGCGCCTTGGCCTTGCGCGCGCGCCTCAGATTGATGATCTCCGCCATGCCGATCCTGCCCTGCGTCCCGCCGCGTCGCGCCCCAACCGGCGCAGGCCACCCTATCGCGCCCACGGCACGAAGGCGAGCGCGCATTCGTGTCCACTCGCCGCCAACCGGATATTGCGCCGCGCCGTGAAAACATCCTAGGGGCGGGGCGATGCTGACGCTCACCTGCCATTGCGGCCAGATCCGTATCGCGTTGCAAACGCGGCCGGATCATATCGACGCGTGCAACTGCACGCTGTGTAGCAAGACCGGCGCGCACTGGGCCTATTTCGATCCGGCGGAGGTCGCAGTCATGGGCGCGTCGGCCGCCTATCGGCGCGCGGACAAGGCCGATCCGGCGGCCGCGATCCATTTCTGCCCGCGCTGCGGATCGACGACCCATTTCACCCTCACCGAAAGCGTGGTCGCCCGCTTCGGCAACAGCCTGATGGGGGTCAACATGCAGCTCGCCGACGCCTGCGATCTCGCCGGGATCGAGCTGCGCTATCCCGACGGCCAGGCTTGGTCCGGCGCAGGCAAGTTCGGCTATGTCCGCGAACCCCGCATCATCGGCGGTGACCAAGCGGCGGAGTAGGCGGGGCCAAGCCGGACGCCGCATGGCGGAGCTGAAAGGATCGCATGCCCCCTGGCCCCTAACGATCCGGGAGCGTAACATAGCGGCTTGTTCCTGCAACCGAGGACGGGGGAGCAAGCGGATGGACAGGGCTCAAAAGCTGGTCGCGATTGGCGCCGGCACGGGCGTCGCCGTCATGGTCGGTGCGTTGGTCGGGCTGTCGAACATCATGCCCCGGCTGGCATTCGGCGCCGACGCCGGCGAGCGTCTCGCATTCGCGGTCAAGTGGATCGCGCTTGCGGCCGCGCCGCTCTTCATGACCATCATGGCGATCGGCAATGCCCGCTTCAAAAGCGAGGCGATCGATCCGACCGTCCACCGCGAAGATCGATCGATGATCATCAACGGCCGGGTTGCCGAGAACACGCTCCAGCAATACGCGCTTTTCTCGGCGGCGATCCTGGCGGTTGCGGCCACCTCGGACGGAAGCCAGCTCTCGCTCGTGCCGGGCGCGGCGCTGGTCTTCGTCATCGCCCGCTTTGCGTTCTGGATCGGCTACAGGATCGACCCCCTGTATCGAGCCGCCGGCTTCTCCGCGACGGCCTACCTCAACGTCATCCTGTTCGGCATCGCCATCTGGCGCGCCTGGACATAAGGGCCTTTCATCGCCTGTTTCTCGCACGTGAATGGCTCATTGGGGTGGGGTCCGGACAGTCTGCTTTCGACAGGGCATCGGTGGTTAGCTGCCATTCCGTCACGATCTAAAGCAAGCGGCTGGAATGGGGTGGGAAGCGGACGGTCTGCTTTTATCGATCTAAAAAGATAGGGGACTTATAGCGTGGTAGCGGCGCAATTTCCTGGCGGCAGGAGAGACGTCCGTATCGTCAGCCCTGTCCAATAACGACAGAGTTCCCAACATGCTTTCACGGTTCGTGAGGCTTTATACTTATCGCCTGGAGGATCTTCAGAAACCAAATCTCCCTCATATATGTAGACAAGCTTGGTGGTCACCGAGATCCTAATCCGCCTTTCCGTGGAAATTAGGTATGCCGCTTGGATTGCGAAGATGATTATTGTGATCGAAGCTACAAAGAAAATTTCCCGTCTTGTCATCGTTCCCGAAATAACATCTCTGACCCTTATGTGGCAATGGCCGCTGTGGGGATGTCAAGACAATGCCTGAAAGGTGGATGCTGGGTCGTTTATCGCCCGTACGCCCTGTTGCCGATAAATCCGAGTTCCAGCTTTGGATGAGCCAAGAACCATTTCATCACGCAATCGAAGTGCGGGTCGCTTCCCGTTAAATCCGGCATTGGGAGCGTGACGACGGTTGCGCCGAACGACGCTTGGGCCACAGCCGCGTCTCTATAGCCGCACTTGCGAGCTGCCGCCGCGAGCTTTTGTAGTGACGAGACCGAGCCGCCAAACATCAATGGGGTCGGAACGGCTTCGGTCATCCCGAGGAGGAGCGCAAGCCATATCATATCGAATAATCCAGTGGCATTCCCAAAGGTCGAACGAAGTCTGATCGAGGGACCGCTTTCAGGCAAGTTGAAAGCGAATACGAACGGCCGACATTGGGTCGGGAGCGCTCAGAAGTTCACTTTTGAAACAATCCGGCTCTCACCGTCGACAACAACCGTCGCCCCGCTAGGAAACGCCCATTCTTCATCATCCGGTGCTTGCCCGGTGACGCGGAAGAGTCCATTTCCAAGCGCTTCCGCTTCAACCGGACGCCAAACATCAGTGCCTTCATTCAATAATGGCATGAGGAGGATGGACTGCATGATGCTTCATCACATTTGTCAGCAATGTCTGCAATCGGGCAACCGCAAGAGGCGTCTCCATGACCGATAATGGGTCGAAACCCGCCCTCACTTCGCTCTAAAATAAGTCCCCCGGCCGCTCAGCCCCGCCAATCACGCGCGCACATTCCGGCCGGCGGGCCACACGCGAGCCGATCGCGGCGCGGCCAAGCGCCGCGCGAGCAGCTGCGAGTTGAACAAAGATGCCGCCTCGGCGCGGGCGAGGGCGGCCGCCCATTGCGGTTCGGAGGCGCGCCAGCCGGCCAGGCGCAGCGGCACGTCCGGCGCCTGCCGGTCGATCGCCTGCTGGATGGCGAGCAGGCCGAGATCGGCGCGCCGCAGCCGTGTGCGCGCCCATGCCAGCGTCGGCCCATCGAAGCGCTCGTAAATCTCGCCCAGCGCCGCGCGCGCCGAGGAGAGCAGCAGGCGCGCGGCATCGCCGTCCTTCGCGTCCCAGGCATAGGCTGCCGCCTGCACGGCGCGATCGGCATCGGCCAGCCGATCGGCGAGCCGCACCGCCTGCTCGGGCGCGGGCGGGCAGGCCGAGGGCACGATCGCGCGCACATAGCTTACGACCGCGTCGAGGATCAGCGGATCGGGCGGCGCGCCGTCAAACTCCTCGGTGATCAGCCCGCTTATGAAGCGCTCCAGATCTCCCCCGTCCTCCCGCGAAATCTTGCGGCTGACGGCGAGATCGGGGATCGGCCGGGGATCGAACACGCCGTTGCCGCGATGCGAGCTCATGATCGATGAGGTGACGTCCGCTGTCCCCGGACTGCCCGAGAGGCCGGGGAACAGGAAGCCGTCATTGCGGCGACCATTGCTGTGGCAGCTGTTGCAGCTCAGCCCCACGCGCGCCGCCTGGCCGCCGAGCAGCAGCGGCGCGCGGAACGCGGCCCGGCCGATCTCGTAGCGGCGGCGCGCCTCCTCCGGCTCGGGCGGCCGCGCACATTCGGAGGGCGCGAAGCTGAGGTTGATCGAACCGGCGCTTCGCGTCCGCGAACTGGCCCGCCTGCAGTGCCGCCAGCCCCTGCCGATATTCCTCGGCCGGATCATAGCTCGGCGCGCTCTGGCTCGGCGCCGACGGCATCTCGCCGCCCCCGCCGCCACCCGCCGCGCCAGCCGGCCCGCCAAGGCTCGCCATCATCGCGGCGGCCAGCGCCAGCCCCGCCCATCCGCGCGCGCCTTGCGCCAGCATCCATCGTTTCGTCATCGTTGGCCCCCATGAGGATGAGCGTGAGTTCCCGTTGCGCGGGATTTGGTTCAATTGGGGGGCGAGGACGCGACCTGAAAGGAATGGCGATAATGGGGTGGTGAGCTGACTGGCGGCTTCTAGCGCAGGGATGGCGGTTAGCTGCCGTTGTCGAGGGGCGGATAGTACGCCTTGTAATCTGGATGCTCCGCAAAGAGAGCCGCGAAATTTTCGCCGTCTTTGAAGAACAGGGTCAACTGCACACCGAGGCCAGGGGACGACCAGTCTTCAATAGCAATTGAAGCCGTTTCTAGCGTGCCGTGTTGAACGACAATAGCGGCCAGTAATTGGCCGCGGTCTCCAACATACTCTCCCTCAACCGTGTTGGCGTGCCTGTCGCGGTTGTAGCGATCGGAAGGCAAGAATGGACCGAAAGCCATCCCCATGGGTGGGTCCAAATGCTCTAATACGGCGGTCCCGACGAGCATCTCACCTTCGTACACGCTGACCTGCATAGGGGTAAGGTGTCACGCCAACAAAACGTCCGCAACCAGGAAGTTCGTTACAGGCCGAAGTGGCGGAGACTGGGTCGCAATCCGACATAACTTCACGTCATGCCAGCGAAGGCTGGCATCCATGTCTCGTTGGACGCACGCTGCAGCCATGAAGGGCGGCTACGTCACTCAACCTCATGGTAGAGTCCAGCCCCAAAATGGGATGATCTTTTCTCCACGATCAACGCTTGAGGCGAGAGACATGGATGCCAGCCTTCGCTGGCATGACGCGCTTGAGGGCGCCCCCATCTAGCCTTTGATGATGGCGATCAGGTCGCGAGTTGCTCCCCATCCACTCGCTCTTGGCCCGAAACGAATCCCGCTTTATGCTGGCACTCCCCAGGTTGCGTCGCGAAACATCCGCTTCCGCCAGATCCGGCCACGTGCCGGCGGTTCGGCAGCGCCGGCAGCCTCGGTTCGTCGCACCATGCGCTCGGATTACCCGCTGAATCGGTCGCTCCGCCGTATACGTTCATCTGGCAGACAGGCTCGGCTGAACACGCACGCTCTTTTGCGAGAAGGTTAAAGGAGACGGTTAATGGGTTCACATATGAAAAAGTCTGACATTCTGATCCTGCTGGGTGCGCTGGCGTTGCCCGCGAGCGCTGGCCTGGCGCAGCCCGACAACGCTGTTCCCGCACCGTCCGAGGGCGCGGCCAACCCCAATATCATCGTCAACGGCATTCCGACGCCCGCGGCCTCGACCACCCCCGGACCGGATATCAAGGGCGTCATCTCCGCGCGCAAGGGCGACAAGATGAAGGTCACCGCGCCTGACGGCACCACCACGATCATCGCGCTGACCGACGCCACCAAGATCAAGGCGGGCAGCGGCCTGTTCAACGCCAACCGCACCAAGCTTGGCCCGGATGCGCTGCTCAACGGCCTGCCGGTGACGGTGAAGACCTGGCAGCCGGCCGACGCCGCGCAGGCGGGCGGCGTGTTGCTGGCCAACCAGGTCACCTTCCGCGGCGGCGATCTCAAGACCGCGCGGATGATCCGTAACGGCACCTCGCAACGCTTCGAGGAGCAGAGCGCGGCGACCGAGGCGCTGCGCGGCCGCATGGGCGATATCGACAAGTACAACATCAAGAGCACGACCAACGTCCACTTCGCGACCGGCCGCTCCGAGCTTTCGGCCGAGGACAAGGCCAGCCTGTGCAACACGGCCACCTCCGCCCAGGCAATGGAAAATGCGTTGATGCTGGTGGTCGGCTACACCGACTCGACCGGCGGCGACGATTTCAACCAGACGCTGAGCGAGAAGCGCGCCGCGCGCGTGATCAACTATCTGCAGCAGGCGTGCGGCTGGAAGCCTTATCGCATGCTGACGCCGACCGGCATGGCCAAGGCCGATCCGCTGGCGAGCAACGATACCCCCGAAGGCAAGGCGCAAAACCGTCGCGTCTCGGTCAACATCCTCGTCAGCAAGAGCGTCGACGGCCTGTAGAAAAAGTCGGCTCAGGCCCTTCATATTGGATCCCCGCGAAGGCGGGGATCCATAAACTCCAGCGTTTGCGCGAAATACGCAAGGTTCGGAGGATCTGGATCCCCGCCGACGCGGGGATAGCAAGAGTTTTCAACAGGCTGCTAAACCGCGAGGGTGGCCGGCGCGGGGCATTCCGCCCCGGCTCCGCGCTCGATTGAAGCCGCCCTCCCCGTCCAGCCACCGCAGTCTGGCATCCATGTCTCTCGAAACAGATGATGCCCGGAAAAATGACGCCGGGACAATCGCTTGGAGCGCGGGCGGCGATGCCGGCGCGGCCAGATGCCGCGGGGTGGCGGCTGGGCTTCGGCTCAGCTTTCAGCCGGTCAGCCGCAATTAACCATCATAGGTGATAGCGACCGCAGCTGGCGGAGGCAGCATGGCGCGATGCGCGACGACAGCGATCGGATCGGCGAAGGCGGCCGTCATGTCCTGGTGGTGGAGGATGATTATTTCATCGCCGAGGATCTCGCCGCGGCCGTCGCCGCGCGCGGCGACACCGTGCTCGGCCCCGTGCCGGACACCGCCGACGCGCTGGCGCTGATCGATCGGCCGGGCCAGCCCATCGATGCCGCCCTGCTCGACGTGCAGCTTCGTGACGAACATTCGGGCGGCGTCGCCGACGCGCTGACGCAGCGCGGCATCGCCTTCGCCTTCGTGACCGGCAATCGTTCGGCGGTCGCGCCCCGCCACGCCGATCGCCCAGTGCTGGACAAGCCGTTCAGCTATGCCGCAGTCGCCGCCCTGCTCGATCGCCTCGCACCCGGCCGCCGCACGGAGGATGCACCGCCGGAATAGGCGCGCGGCCGCCATCATCCCCGACCGCGACAGCTGGATCGCCGGGAAGCCCGACATGCAGCTCAGCCGCGAGAGCGGATGCGTTGAGCCGGACGGCGGGATTGGGGTGGATTGCCGGCTGGCAGCTTTTGTCGCACATCGTAGGGAAGCGGACGTTGCAAGGCGTAGTTATGACGGCAGAGGCATTGGAAGGTCGCTTTGCGGCCATTGTTCAGGTCGCAGCAGATTTGCTCAAAGCCCATGGCTTCAGGAAGCGCGGGAGAACATTTCGTCGCCCCGCTCATGGCAATCTTGAGGTGATCGAGTTTCAGCGCAGTCACGGAAACAGCGCTGCCACTCTCCGGTTTACGTTGAATATCGGCGTCGTGTCCGCCCATCTTGCTGGTGAGCGTGAATTGGACTTGTCGAAGGCCGGAAGCGCGGATGCTCATCTGAGGCGGCGAATTGGAGACTTTTTGCCTGTGCCTGATGACAAATGGTGGGAATTATCAACTGGCGGCTCGGATGATACTGTGATTGCGGAGATTACGTCTTTGCTCGCTCACCACGCAGTGCCATATCTCAGCGACCACTCCTCAGATACCGCGCTCGTTCGGCTATGGGAAAGCGGTCAGTCTCCCGGCATCACCAAGGGCCTTCGCGAACGCTATCTATCATCATTGAGGTTCGCGACTTAGCTGCTTGGATCAGTATGGCACGTTTCAGGCACCGCCTCAGCCTGTCTGAACAGGGTAAAATTGTCCGAGGGAGACACCAAGACAACCTACGCGCATTTCGGATCTGTAGACATCGTTAGACCTTCTGAATGAAGACTCGCGTTTCATTGCGGGTCGGCCTGATCAACTAGGCTACAGATTCCCTTCTCGGTGATGAGCGCTCCATGGACAGCAACTTGGTGGTCCTCATAATCCCATGTATCACTGCCCGCTTGGGGCGTGAGCATCATCCATCTGCCCTCACCTTGCGAAAGCATTATCGGTGGCCGATTCTTCGCCCCGCCTGCTGGTATATCCGCTGGAGATTGAGCCTCGACATTGGAGAGGGTGGCGCTTCCATCTGGAAGCGTATCCAACTCGACGACCGGAATTGCGGGAGCCGTCTTCGATTTTCCATCGTCAGGAAGAGTGGCGGGGAACAAGAAGGTAATCGAAGCTGCTGGTGCCAAGCGAGAGCTATGTGCCGCCCCATTGAGGTCGAACCTATCGCTTTGGATGCGGCAATCTATCCGGGAGGCGAACAGGATACCCTGACCTACGTCCAATCCCGGTAACAGTGGTGCAGATAACAAAATCCAAGAGAGCGTAATCATGCTGTGGTTTGGCTACTCTTTTTCAGTCCTGCAAGAGGCGGGTTAATGTCGGCAAAGGGGTCCTAGCCCCGGACCGCCTGATACGTGATTTTTATACCGGAAACATAGTGGCCCTGCTCGAACAGCCGCGACTTCGCTGCATAGCGGACGAGCAAATGGTTCGGTGAAAGCCACTTGATCTCGGCCCAAGGTCCTCCCCACTCGCCCGCACGTGCGGCACCATGATTGTTGTCGGCGCGGAAGACATTGCCGGGTCCGGAAAGCGGCTGGCCGGTATTCAGGATTGAGACTTGCGTAGAAAAGCCGGTCGTCGCTCCGCAATCGCGTTGGAACATGGCGGCATCGTGCTGCCCGTCGGGAGATGACACCCGCAAAATGATGGTGTTCCCGCACATATCCGAACATCCGCCGGTCAGCAGCAAGAGGGCGAGTAGGGATGGAACCCTGAACATAGCGGCACAGTAGCGAGGGTCATCAATTCGTCATAGTCTGCTTTCAGGAAAGCGCACGGGGCCGATCTATGGCGTAAATTGGGTCGCAAGCGGCCGCTCACGCTCAATCACCCGCCGAGATCAAAATGGTGTGAACGAAATCTACTGGTCTGACGTTACCCGTCAGATGCTTTGGTCCCTGATTGCAGCTCAGGGCGGCGAATAAGCCGAGCTATTGCGCCGCCAAATATTGCAGCAGCAGATCCTGCCCAAAGCGGGATCACGTCTGAGTGCTTCTCGGCCCCGGGGGCGGGATCGCCCATGTTCAAGAGACCCCACAATACGCACGCAGCCGGAAAACCAGTCACAAACGCCGCAATCATCCAGATCAGAAGATTTTGAGCCCACGCAAATCGGCGTTCCAGAAATTCCATTACCAGTGTGAAAACGATCACGCTCGGCAGTGCCCCCACGAAGATCATGATGACCCCCAGGATTACCCGAACGATAGCTTCGAGAGGAGACGGCTCAAATAGGGGCGAATTGGAAGCGTTAATTTCGCCCGCAATAGCAAGCGCAACAGACCCCGCTAGCAGTCCTAAAGCTGAAGCTCGTTCGTAGCCCATCGACCGCTTCATAGCCCCTATGAAACTAAGCTTCTATGGCCGTTATTGCGCATCCGTCCCCTCAGTGGATGGTTGTGCAAGAGTGCCCCTCTTAACTGACGCGGTAGGCTGTCCCGCTCGACTTGGGTGTTCGCGGCGATGCCACGGAGCGTGTACTAAATACCTGTGGCAAGAGACATGGCAACGTTGAAACCCCTCACGCACCCACCTGTCAATGCCCGCTTAGGAGGTCGTCTACGCAACCATTGAATGTCCGAGAATGGGTCGTAAGCTGCCGCTATCAACAGCCCCTCAAATCACCCGGTCGCCCATGACATTGCCGGGGTTCGCATAGCGGCACACCAGGACGTCGAGCTGCCGCCCATGCGCCAGCGCGCAGCCGACCTTTGTCGTCGCGCGCCAGACGAGCTGGGTATAGTGGCCGACCGCCTCGATATCGCCGCTGCGGCTGTTGTTGGGAAAAGTGCCGGGCTTGAAATCGCGCTTCTCGTCGATCCAGAGCTGCACCATCGCTTCAAGCCCGAAACGGTTCGCGGTGCCCGCCCACAGATTTTCGCCCTCCTGGGCGGCGGCGCCTTGGTCGGGCGCATGCGCGAGCCTGTTTCGGGCCGAAAGATGCGCGGCCCATTCCGCCGCGTCGGCAGCCAGCTTCGCGTCCCAGCCGAGCGCGGGCACGCCGATCGCCGCCCGCTCGCGATTATGCGCGGCGAGCACGCGGGCCGCGAAATTGTCGCACATCCCTGCATTCGCGCTCAGCAACGGCGACATCGCCACCGCCGCAAAACAAGTCCGGAGAGCAGAACTGAACACGCGCACGCCCCTTCGCCATGTGGTAAGCGAAGGCTAAATATTGATGGTTAACGAAGTGCTAAGCGGGCAGAGAAGGATCTTGCGTGGATTTGGCCGGGCTTCGCTGTGCGGGGATGCTTGCGGCGGCAAGAACAGGCGAACGATGCCATACAGATACGACGATGGCTGCTATGGGGTGGTGAGCTGACTGTCCGCTTACAGCGGGGCCAAACGGCGTCCGTGAATCAGCGTCTCGCGATTAATCTCTCCATCGGGAGCTTCGGCATGGTCGCTGCATAACACCTGAAGGGCCTTCCAAGCTTCTGTGGGACGCAACCTTGCGCCCTTGGCGGAAAGCTCCCCTATGTTGCGTGCAGCCACAAGCTCGACGAAATCACGAACAGTCCTAGTCTGGGGAGGTAACCGCACGGGCGACAATCGGTAGAGGATCACTCCGAGGGCCAGCGCAGAACCGGAAAGCCACCACGATGCGCCCGCGAACCGCAATCCGATAGGACCTACCACAGCGATGAGTAGGCTGAGCGCTCCCCATTGCGAGAGATATGGGTTCGGCGGCCTCAGTCCTTCGCTGATCCGCATGGTGTCGTAGAGTGATCTCACCGACAGATTGCAAAGCACTTCCATTGGTGTTGACGGGCGGAGCTGAATGCCGGGTGCAAGTCTCTGAACCACGCGGCGCAGACGATAGAAGCACATTGCGGTTGCGCAGCGGTCGGCTGTGGCACCGGGATCAGGTAAGCGGGCTAGAACAAGATCAAATAGGTGGCCAACGGTATGGCAGTTCGAGAGTTCGGCATCCGGCAGACGCACCCCAAATGCCTGTTCGATATCCTCGACCAGTTCAAGGTCGTCTAGGTCGCCATCTAATCCAAGCGATGCCTTCATGCTGATCGCCTCCGTCATAATGGCATCTTAGCGTCTGCTTTCGCTGTCGCCAACGGCTCGCCGACGTCTGGAGCTGGGTCGCTCCCCGCCCCCCTCACCCCACCGAGGTCATCACATGCTCGCGCAGCGCGCGGGCGTCGTGGAGCGCGTTGTGGGGCACCTTGCTGTTGGCGGCGGGGCTGAAGCCGGGCGCGCGCAGCAGCGTGAATTCGATCGTCGGCACCGCGGCCAACTCCCCCGGCCCCGGCATCAGCAGCGTGCAGAACAGCGCGATATCCTCCGGCCAGTCCGCCACGATCGCCGGGCGCGGATCGGGGGCGAGATAATGGGCGATCTCGTCGGCCGCCTCCATCCGCGTCATCTCGTGCAACAGCCCGTCGGGCACCATGCGCAGATAGGGCACGACATTGCGCGCCACCCAGGGATGGACCGCCTCGGGCAGCGGCAGCGTGACATAGAGCTCATGATCGCCATATTCGGGCACGAGCGCGAAGCTGATCAGCGCGCCGCCAAAGCCATTATATTCCGTGTCGAGAAAATAGCGCATGTCCCGTGCGGTAAAGCGTGCGCGCGGGGGGCGCAATACGGGCGCGGCGACGGCGTTCCGCAGCGTCCGTTCGAGCCCCTCTCCCTTCAGGAGCTGGTGCTAAGGCGGGCGCGGCTGGGGAGTGGATGGCGGGGATGGGGGCAAGCGGACTTTCCCCTTTCGATTGCCGGCATCACAAATCGGACAATCCAATTGCAGTGCCCCAATCCGTCGGCGAGTGCTGGTTGCACCTCTTTGCAGCGCGTGCGACTGTTAATGTGTGAATAAATCTTCCCCAAATGACGTTGGGCACCCTCGCGGATTTAGCGCCTTCTTGAAGGCTCTGGGACCGGGCCTTGTCACAGGTGCGGCGGATGATGATCCCAGCGGCATAGGCACGCATAGCCAGGTTGGCGCCGAATTCGGTTATGGTTTGGCGTGGACATTTGTCCTCAGTTTCCCGCTGATGGTTGCGATCCAGCTGATTGCGGCAGAGATTGGCCGCGTCACGGGTGCGGGCATCGCCCGAAACCTGAGACGTCACTACCCGCGCCCCCTGTTGTGGTTCATGGTCTCACTGTTGCTGATCGCGAACATCGTCAACCTTGGGGCCGATCTGAGTGCGATGGGTGCGGCACTTACCCTTCTCATCGGCGGGAATGGGGCGCTTTACACGCTGCTATTCGGGATCTTGTGCATCCTTCTGGAGGTTGGGCTTAGCTACCCGCGCTATGCATCGATTCTGAAGTGGACGACACTTTCCTTGTTCACCTACGTTGCTGTGGTGGCCGTTGCCCACGTACCATGGCCGCATGCACTGCGCTCGCTTGTGGTTCCCGAGCTGCAATTCAACGCCGCTTATGCCACCGCCTTCGTCGCTATCCTCGGCACGACCATAAGCCCCTATCTGTTCTTCTGGCAGGCCGGGCAGGAAATCGAGGAACAGCATAGACATCATGTCAAACCGCTGTGCCTGACGGCATCCGCCGCAGGCCCCGAACTGAAACGAATTCAAGTCGATACGCTAACCGGCATGGGGTTCAGCACACTGATATCACTCGCGATCGTATTTGCGACCGCAGCCACATTGCATGCCAATGGCGTGCGGGATATCGCAACCTCATCCCAGGCAGCCGAGGCGCTTCGTCCGATCGCGGGCCAATTTGCCTTCGCAATGTTTGCGGCGGGTATTATCGGCACCGGCTTGCTGGCGGTTCCGGTGCTTGCCGGGTCGGCTGCCTATGCCGTCACCGAGATGGCGGGGATTTCTGGCAGCCTTGATGCGAAGCCGCTCTCTGCCCGCCTGTTCTACGGGACGATTGCGGCGACGACGCTGGCCGGCGCTTCCTTGAACGGGATTGGCATCGATCCGGCGCGCGCACTGTACTGGGCGGCAGTGGTCAACGGCATTCTCGCCGGTCCATTGATGACCGTAATGATGCTGATCGTTCGCAATCCCCGCGCAATGGGGCGCTTGACTGTGTCACCTCGCCAGATGATCTTCGGGTGGGCGGCCACTGCGGTCATGGTCGCGTCCTCGGCACTATTTCTGGGATTTGTAGTCGCTGACCTGATCTGAAGCGCGCACTGAGCGGCTGCCTTTAGGGCCATCATCTCTATTACTGTAAGGTCGCCTTTTGGCCGCACCCCGACACCATCCCGCGTCATGCCAGCGAAGGTTGGCATCCATGGCTCTCTCGACGCGCGCTGCCTTCCACCATCACTTATTCGGATTGGGAATGCCCCCCAAGGACCAACATCAGAGGCGAAAGACATGGATGCCAGCCTTCGCTGGCATGACGGCTTGTTGCCCGGCTGGAATGGTCATTAATTGTTACGGTCCCAGCATGATCAGCGCGGTCGCCAATCCTGTCCCGTTATAATCCACATCTTACTGTGAAAATTGCAAATAGGGGGATTTATCGTGCTTCCCCCGGCGCGGCGGATGATCTAGCGGTTGCGGACAAGAGAGGCGGGGGCCTCCGAAAAGATCTGTTTCAACGGGTCGCGCATAAATGTTGGCGTATCTATGCGGGGGGCCGTGCGAACAGTTGTTTTTGTGCAGTTTTGCACAGTTCTTCTCTGCTTGTCCGGCGCAGCATTGGCGCAGCAGGTGCCGCCGGATGACGCCCCGCCGGGCCGGACGATCGCGCGCAATCTCAGCGCCGCGCAGATGTTCGCCTTCGCCGACGCCGCGCGCGATCGCGGCGATTTCCGCACCGCCGAGGCCGCCTATCGCGCGCTTTCACAGCATGGCGAGGTGCAGCTGCGCAGCGAGGCACGCTTCCGGCTGGCGATGATGCTGGCCGATCACGAGCATCGCTATCGCGACGCGGCGGTCGAGTTCCGCAAGATCCTCGACGAGAATCCGCATGCCGCGCGCGTGCGGCTCGAGCTGGCGCGGATGGACGCGCTCCTGGGCGAGGCCGCCTCCGCCCAGCGCGAGCTGCGCGCCGCCGCCGCCGACGGTCTGCCGCCCGAAGTCGCGCAGACCGTGCGCTTCTACGCCAATGCGCTCGATGCGCGCCGCAGGACCGGCGGCAGCTTCGAGCTCGCGCTCGCGCCGGACAGCAATGTCAACCGGGCGACGCGCGCCACCAGCCTCGGCAGCCTGATCGGCGATTTCTCGCTGAGCGACGGCGCCAGAGCGCGTTCGGGCGTGGGCCTGGCGCTGCGCGGCCAGGGCTTCGCGCGCGCGCGTCTCTCCAGCCGCGTCAACCTGCTCGGGCAGCTTTCGGGGCAGGCGAGCCTCTATCGCCACCACGATTTCAACGACATCATCGTCTCGCCGCAGCTCGGCCCGGAAATCTACCGGGGCAAGGACAAGCTCGTGCTGCTCGCCGGCCCCGCCTGGCGCTATTACGGCGGCAAGCCTTACACCCGCTCGATCGCGCTTTCCGAAAGCTGGCAGCATCCGCTCGGCGCGCGCAGCCAGCTCCGGCTCGACGGCGCCTTCGCTGATATCGACAACCGCCGCAACGATCTTGAGGACGGCCAGAGCTATTCGCTGGCGCTGGCGATCGATCATGCCTTTTCGGCGCGGTTCGGCGGCGGCGTGCAGCTTTCCGGCGGGCGCCAGACCGCCCGCGACGCCGGCTACGCCACTGCCAGCGGCGGGATTAACGGCTTCCTTTATCGCGATACGGGCCGGACGACCTTCGTGCTCGGGCTCGGCTATAGCCATTTGGAGGCGGACAAAAGCCTGTCCTTTTTTGCGCGGCGCGTCGACGATCGCTTCACCGCCAATGTGAGCGGCACCTTCCGCATGCTGCGGCTCGGCGCATGGGCGCCGGTCGCGCGGCTGCTCTACGAGCGCAACCGCTCGACCTTCACGCTCTACGATTATTCGAGGATCGCCGCCGAATTCGGCGTGTCCACCGCCTTTTGACCCAGGGGAGAAACATGATGGGCAGAATTGAAATGAAGCGTTTGGTTTTGGGCGGCGCAGCAAGCGCGCTCGGCCTGCTGCTCTCTGGCTGCGGCGGTGGTGGCGGCGTCGCGAGCACCCCCCCGCCGACCTACACCAAGCTCGCCGACCTTACCGGCAACCGGACCTTCCAGAGCGCAGGCGTTCATTATACGTTAGCCGGCATCCAACCTTCCGCTTTCTCGGTTCAGAAATATGGCGCCGGCGTCACCATTGCCTACAATGCATCGAACGACAGCTATACGCTGACCGCGCCTGACGGCACGACTGAAACCTTCAGCAGCGCGACGAACACGCCTCCTCCCGGCTACGTTCCCCCGCCCAACAGCTTGGTGTTTTTTAATAGTATGGGCGGGGTCTTTGGCTTCCAGCCGGCTTCGGTGAACGGCGTCGCCCTCAGTTATACGGCGCTGGGCGCCTGGCTTCATTCCCAGAACGGTCTTGATGTCTATGCCGCCGTCGCCGGCGTTCCCACGATCGCCAGCGACATGCCAAGGAACGGTACCGCCAATTATCAAACCAGCATCCTTGGCGGAGTATATACAGGAGATCCTAATTCTTATGAATTGACCAGCGACAGCTCCGCGACATTTTCCGCAAACTTCGGAGCAGGGACGGTTGCCACAACGCTCCATCTGGTCGGCGCGCGGAGCAATTTGCCGCCCGTGGATTTCGGTTCCTATACGGGCAGCGGTACGATTGCCTCGGCCAGCCCCGGCTTTTCCGGCACGCTGGCATCGACATCGCCTAATCCGATTATGCCGAACGGCGAATTCTCCGGCGTCTTCTTCGGCCCGCAAGCGAAGGAGATGGGTTACAGCTGGTATCTCAGTGGCGCGAGCATACGCGCACAAGGTGGGGTGGTCGGGACGAAATAGGCTGCCCCGACGCATTGCGGAATTCCCGCTGGCCACAGTCTTCGAAGTAAAGGAAAGAACAGATGCAAAGCTTTGAAATGAAGCGCTGGTTGCTCGCCGGTTCGGCGATGACGCTCGGCCTGCTGCTCTCTGGCTGCGGCGGTGGTGGCGTAGGAAGCACCCCCGCGCCGACCTACACCAAGCTCGCCGATCTTACCGGCAACCGGAGCTTCAAGAGCGCGGGGATTCGTCTCACCGTCGGCAGTAATCAGCCCTTCAGCTTTTCCAGCCAGAAATATGGCGCTGGCGTCAGGATCGACTACACCGCATCGAGCGACAGCTACACCCTGACCGCGCCCGATGGTACAACCGACACGTTCAGCAGCAGCACCAACACGCCGCCGCCCGGCCTTACTACGCCTCCCTCCGATCAAACAATTCTGTACAACAGCGCCGGTTCATCCTTCGCCATAGCGGCGCCATCGGTAAACGGGGTTGCCTTGAGCTACACTGCGGTGGGCGCCTGGTCTCGCATCCAGAACAATGTCCTATCCGCATATGTCGCCGTTTCAGGCGTGCCTACGATCGCAAGCGACATGCCGAGGACCGGTACCGCAACTTATCAGACCAGCATTGCCGGATCCGTATTTGAAAGCGGCTCTGCACAGGTGCTGGATACCGCCGCCAGCACCGCGACTTTTTCCGCCAATTTCGGGGCGGGGACGGTTGCGACAACGCTCCACCTGGTCGGCCGGGCGCCTAGCCCTACGTTCGCCAGCGCTGGCACCCCGTCATCTCCCGACTTCGGTTCCTATTCGGGCAGCGGGACGATTGCGTCGGGCAGCCCCGGCTTTTCCGGCACGCTGGCTTCGACGGCATCCAGCGCGGTGGTGGCCAATGGCGAATTCTCCGGCGCCTTTTTCGGCCCGCAAGCGAAGGAGATGGGCTATGGCTGGTATGTCAACGGTGGCGTCTTGAACGGGCAGGGCGTGGTTGTTGGAACGAAATAGCTGCCCCGGACGCATTGCGGAATTCCCCTTGACCTCAATCCTTCGAAGTAAAGGAAAGAAGAGATGCGAAGCTTTGACATGAAGCGCTGGTTCCTGGCCGGATCGGCGATGACGCTCGGCCTGCTGCTCTCCGGCTGCGGCGGTGGGGGCGATGGCGTGGCGAGCATGCCCCCGCCCACCTACACCAAGCTCGCCGATCTTTCCGGCAACCAGACGTTCCAAAGCGCGGGCGTTGGCTACAAGATCAGCAACGGCACGTTGCCGAGCTATTCAACGCAGAAATTTGGCGCGGGCGTCACGATTGCCTACACCGCCTCGACTGACAGCTACACCCTGACCGCGCCCGACGGCGCGACCGATACCTTCAGCAGCAGCACCAACGTGCCCCCGCCGGGTTTTACGCCGACTCCCAATGTGCTGACGCTGTTCAACAGCGCGGGGGGCACTTTCTCGCTCTCGACCCCCACCCTGAACGGCGTGGCGATGAGCTATTTGGCCATGGGGAGCTGGGATCATCTGCAGAATGGCGCCGAATCCTATTATCTCGCAGTGTCTGGCGTTCCCACGATCGCGAGTGACATGCCGAAGAGCGGCACCGCGAATTACCAGACCGCCGTGCACGGCGTGCAGATCCAGGCTGGGGCGATATATGATTTGAGCACCGCCAGCACCGCGACCTTTTCGGCAGATTTTGGCGCGGGCACGATTGCCACGACCCTGCATCTGGCGGGTTCGCGCTATAATCCGGTGACGATGACGACTGGCACCGAGCCGCCCACCGACTGGGGCTCCTATACGGGCAGCGGCACGATCGCATCGGGCGGCCCCGGCTTTTCCGGAACGTTGACGTCAACGCCATCGAGCTCGGTGTCGGCGAGTGGCGAGTTCGCGGGTGCCTTTTTCGGCCCGCAGGCGAAGGAGATGGGCTACACCTGGCTTCTCAACGCCCCTAGCATCCTTAGAGCACAGGGGGTGGCCGTGGGCACGAAATAGGCACGTGCTGGAGATGCCGTCACCATCATCCCCTCGCTGCGGGTGCGTCCGTGCGGGACTCCCGTTGGCCACAGTCTTCGAAGCAAAGGAAAGAACAGATGCGAAGCTCTGAAGTGAAGCGCTGGTTCCTGGCCGGTCCGGCGATGACGCTCGGCCTCCTCCTCTCCGGCTGCGGCGGTGGGGGCGATGGCGTGGCGAGCATGCCGCCGCCCACCTACACCAAGCTCGCCGATCTTTCCGGCGATCGGAGCTTCCAGAGCGCGGGCGCCCATTTCACCTTCGGTAGCGGCCAGCTCTCGGGCCAATCGATCCAGCGCTTCGGCGCCGGCGTCAGGATCGCCTATAATGCGGCGAACGACAGCTATACGCTGACCGCGCCCGACGGCGCCACCGATACCTTCAGCAGCAGCACGAGCGTCCCTCCGGTCGGTTACACGCCGCCCGCCAATGCCACCGTGCTGTTCAACAATACGGGCTCGCATTTCGCGATCCCGACGCTTGCGGGCAGCGGCGTGACGTTCAGCTATCTCTCGCTCGGCTATTGGACGCATATCCTGGCCGGCACGCAATCGATCTATTACACCGTCTCCGGCGTTCCCACGATCGCGCGCGACATGCCGAGGAGCGGCACCGCCACCTATCGCACCGGCATCGCCGGCACGGTGTTTCAGGGCGCCCTGCCGACCTATTCCACGACGACCGGCAGCTCCTCCGCATTTTCCGCGGATTTCGGCGCGGGCACGGTTTCGACGACGATCCATCTCGTCGCCGCCCAGCCCGACGCCTCGGCGGTGGATTTCGGCTCCTATTCCGGCAATGGCAGGATCGCATCGGGCGGCCCCGGCTTTGCGGGCACGCTGACTCCCGCCCCGGGCAATGCGTTCGCCGCGGCCGGCGAATTCTCCGGCGCCTTCTTCGGCCCGCAGGCGCAGGAAATGGGCTATGGCTGGTATCTCAAGGGCAGCGGCATCAGCGCGCAGGGCGTGGTGATTGGGACGAAGTAGCCGCCGCGCTGGGGCAGCGTAACTCGCCGCCTCACTCACCCCGCCGCCTCCGCCGCCTCGAACACCGCGCGCTGGGCGGCGAAGGCGCGTTGGAAGGCGGGGCGGGCCTCGCCGCGCGCGACATAGGCGGCGAGGTTGGGGGCGGCTTCGAGCAGGCCCGATCCTTTCAGCCAGCGCAGCACCATCACCATCATCAGATCGCCCGCGCTGAAGCCGCCGTCGAGCCAGTCGGCCCCGCCCAGCCGCGCCGAAAGCTGCGCCAGCCGGGCGCGCACGCGCTCCTCGATCAGCGGCATCCGCTCGCTCGTCCAGGGCCGGTCGCGCTCCAGCAGCAGCGCGGTCTGGCGTTCGAGGATCGGCGGCTCGATCGTGTTGAGCGCGGCGAACAGCCAGGCGATCGCGCGCGCCCGCGCCGCCGGATCGGCGGGCAGCAGGCCGTCGTGCGTCTGCGCGATATGCAGCACGATCGCGCCGGTTTCGAACAGGATGAGATCGCCCTCCTCAAAGCTCGGGATCTGGCCGAACGGATTGCGCGCGAGATGCTCCGGCTGCTTCATCGTCTCGAACGAGACCAGCCGCACCTCATAAGCCTGCCCCACCTCCTCGAGCGCCCAGCGCACCCGCATATCCCGCGCCAGCCCCCGCCCGCGATCGGGCGAGCGTTCGAAGGCAGTGATGGTGGGCGTCATGGCGGGACTCCGGTGGGGGTGTGGGGCGAAGGGGTGAGCATAGGATGGGGGGCGGCGAGACGCCAGCGAGTTGGGGATCTGCTACGCACAAGAAAAGGCGCGGGGTTATCTGCTCGCTTGTTTGATGACTTAATGATTCCTCATTGCATACGTGATTGACGATCCAATACAAATCGTCGTAGCGCTTCCAGCGCTCGGGGGAGTGATAAATGCCAAAGTTTGAAAAATTGCGTGTGTCTTTGGTACGAAGTGATCAGCCTCCGCTATTAACAGAGACGGGACACGACGATGCGCATCTGTCGCGCTCCGAGTTTTTACGTAGATCGTTCGCCGAGCGGAGGACGTTTCTGAAGGACCAGATCAAATTTTCATTTCATCCCCTTGACGCTCCAAATGGCTACGCCGCAGGTTTCTTCGCAAGAGAGCAAAGCATCTCACTTCGACATGAAAATCTCGTCCCATATACGGCTGAAAATTTCGAACCTGTTTTGGCAATAATATCTCTAGATAAAGATCAGATAGTCTGGATGGAAGACAGGCAGAATGTTGGTAGCGGTAAATCAATTCTCGAATCATTCTTTGTCTTTATATCGAAGAAAACTGCTTTGAAAGATTGGGAAGTTTTCGTAAGGTATTTTGAGAACAAAATTGATTACTGGGAGGCGGTAGAAAGATATAAGTTGGATATTACTAAAGTGATATTTCGCTTTGTTCCTCCGAACGCTTTTGAAGGCAAGGCTTGGGCGCAGAAGTTCTATACTGCCATTCAACAAGAGGCTGGGAACGATGTTTTGGAAGAGACTTTCAAGGGAAAGCCAGGAAAAATGAAACTGGATGGCCCTTTGATGGCCGCGAGCGCGGAGATTGCGGAGGAAGGGGCTGGAGAACGAGAGCTGCGCGGGCTGAGAAATCGTGTGCTTTATTCCTCCAATGAGCAAGGTCGCGTGACCGCGAGCGTTCCGGAGGAAGATATGCCGACAGTCGAGAGCCCTGCCTTCTTACGGCGTATAATAGATCGGCTGTTCAAGTGAACAAAGATATCGCCGAGGGAGTTGCTTTGGCATCCATGGGGGGGTGCGCAATGCTGACGATCTATGACCCGAGCATCCTCGGCAATAACAAATTTCTATGCCAATTCGTTACCCACGAAATTATGTCGTTTCTCATTGTGATTTTGACGATCACGCTGGCATCGGTGGCGAACATTCACCTGTCCATGACGGAAGCGCTGCAACGCGGATTAGAAGATAAAAGTAAGAGGGCTAAGATAGAGGCGGAGGTAGGATCGGGCTTTAGAGCAGAGATAAATTCTAGTGCTTGGCTGCTGTTTTGGGCTTTTGTGGTTTGCGCGATATCTCTTCTGATAAAGGGAGCATTCAGCGAAAATCTGTACGTGCTGTCGCTTGTTCATGGGTTGGCTGTGACAGTCGTAATCGTAAATCTCCTCGTGCTGTACGACATTTATCAGACCATTTATGCTATGGCCGGCACCCCGCCGCCGCTGCACGACAATGAAAATGGCGATCCCACCAACTCTCAAGGGAACCCCTAAGAAGGACAAGCTAAACCGGCTCCCTAGGGAGCCTGAACCGAACAAAAAGACGAATATGCCTTCGACACTCCACTAACTGCTCGGGGCTGGAGCCGGTCTGCCAAGATCACCGAAATTCAGGTCGGCGAATTTGAACTGGCCGGTCGAGCAGAACACTTCGATTTTTCCGCCACTCAGCGCCAAGCTCCCGCCGTCGAAGCTCTTATCCCCAATCGCGAGGCTTATCTTTCCGGCATCGGAAATGGCCAAGCTGAAACTGGCCGGAGTGTGCATATCCACTTGGCCCATCGTATATTGCTTGAGGCCATCGCCGGCATCGATGTTGAAGACGATGTTGAACTCGGTGCGGTGCGCGGAGGGTGCGACCAACTGGAAGCCGACCCGTCGGCTGCCGTCGCTGCTGATGAGGCGAGCACCAGCGACGGGCTGGTACTTGCCTTCGCGCGCTGCGACCAGCGCAATCGTGCCGCTGATCGCGAGAGCACCCGCCGTCTCGTCGGAGACCGACGAAAAGCGGTCTGCAGGAACGTCGCAATCGAATTTCATGGGCGAGGCCGCGCCGACGGCCGGGCAGGCGAGAAGGCCAGCCCCTATTGCTAGGCGGAAGATGTGCTGACTGGCCGCCATCACTTGAAGCCTCCATCTGCAAGTTTGAGTTAGCCGATCGTCTTTAAGGCATCCAGAAGGCACTGCTCCAGCTCCCCTTGGTCGCGATCGGTTCGCCGTTCGCGTTCGTGGCGGGTTTGAAACGGGCGATCCGCTTGAGCTTCGGGCAAGGCACGGCATCGAGGCTTTTGAAGCCGCTCGATCGCGTCACGTGGCAATTCTCGACGCGCCCCTTGGCCGTGATGTCGAACGAAACCACCACATAGCCTTGATGATTGCTGGTGATCACTTCCGATGGATAATCCTCGAAGCTGATCCACTCGCCCCGATTTTTGGGTTCCGCGCCGCCGAAATCATCAGGCGGCATTGGCCAAGGGATCTTCTCGTCTGCATGGCTCGTGCCGGTGACGCACGTCATGGCAAGTAAGGCAGCAATGGCGCGCAATTTATAGTCGACCATCAGGCGGTGCGTCCTCAGTTGACGACTGCATGATATGCGGATGCGTGGTGCTGGCAATGGCCTAATCTAGACCGCGAAGCCTCATCCTCCCCGCGCCATCCCTCAAGGTCGCGGCGGGATGTTGAGCCCCCTCTGCACGGCCGGCCGCGCCAGGCCGCGTTCGAGCCAGGCGGCGACGTTCTTATAGTCGCTGAAGCCGACGATCTCCGCCGCCTCGTAAAAGCCGATCAGATTGCGGACCCAGCCGAGCATCGAAATGTCCGCGACCGAATAGGCATTGCCGACAAACCAGTCGCGATCGGCAAGCCAGCCATCCATCACGCCCAGCAGGCGCTTCGACTCCGCGGCGTAACGAACGCGCGGGCGCTTGTCCTCATAATCCTTGCCGGCGAATTTGTGGAAGAAACCGAGCTGGCCGAACATCGGGCCGACGGCGCCCATCTGAAACATCACCCACTGGACCGCCTGCCAGCGCTCGGCCGGATCGGCCGGCAGGAACTTGCCCGTCTTCTCGCCCAGATAGAGCAGGATCGCGCCGGATTCGAACAAGGGCAGCGGCTCGCCGCCCGGCCCGTCCGGATCGATGATCGCGGGGATCTTGCCATTGGGGTTGAGCGAGCGGAATTCGGGCGTCTTCTGATCATCCTTGGCGAAATCGACCAGATGCCATTCATAGGGCAGGCCCGTCTCCTCGAGCATGATCGAGGCCTTGACCCCGTTCGGCGTCGGCAGCGAGTAAAGCTGGATGCGATCCGGGTGCCGCGCCGGCCAGCGCCGGGTGATCGGGAAAGCGGAAAGATCGGTCATCTGAGGCAATCTCCAGGCGGTGCGGCCGGCGGTGATCGATCCGGTGATGCCGCCGGCGGCGGGGGCCTCATAGCGGGGCATGCATTCGCGGGCCAGACGGCTGCCATGGGGTGGCCGCTATTTGGGATGGCTGGTCGGGGCGTTGAAATCTCCCCCTCCCTCCCAGGGAGGGGATTGAGGGGTGGGTGGGGACTGACGGGGCTCGATGCCCCCGAAGTACCGATTGCGAGGCGGTTGAACGAGCCCTTTGGCCCGCAGACGCGGGCACCCACCCCTACACCCAGTTGGCGCTGCGGCCCTGTCTGGGAGACAGGGCCGGTCGCCAGCTCTGAAAGGGAGGGGGAGAAGATGAAGCGAACTTGGAATCCGCCACACTGGCGGGCTGCTTTGGTCGTCTGGCGGGTTGTTGAAAAACGCTTCGTATCCCCGCGTAGGCGGGGATCCAGATGTTCCGAACCTTGCGGACCTCCCGGGGCGCTGGAGTTTATGGATCCCCGCCTTCGCGGGGATACAATAGAGGGGGCCAAGCCGACTTTTGCCATCAACCTGCTAACCCGCGCCCCCTCACCGCCCATGCGCCGGATCTTCGGCGATTAGCTTGCGGCCGCGCACGATCAGGTCGATCCAGTCCGCGAAGGCGTGCGCCATCTTGGTCACCAGCGCCTTGAGCGGGCCCTCCTTGAGCTGCCCGTCCGCATCGAAGGCATCGTCGCCGATGTGGCCGAGATAGGATTCGGGCTGCTGCATCATCGGCATGTTGAGGAAGACGGCGGATTGCCGCAGCTGATGATTGGAGCCGAACCCGCCGATCGCGCCCGGCGATGCGGTGACGACCGCTGCCGGCTTCTTGTCCCACACGCTTTGCCCATAGGGGCGNGAGCCGATGTCGATCGCGTTCTTGAGCACGCCGGGGAGGCCGCGATTATATTCGGGCGAAACGAACAGGATGCCGTCCACCGCGCGGACGCGATCGCGAAACGCGACCACCGCCGGCGCCGGATTGCCATCGTCATCCTGGTTGTAGAGCGGCAGATCGCCGATCTCGATGAACTCGCAGTCCAGCCAATCGCCGGTGCTGGCCGCGATCGATCGCGCGATCTTGCGATTGATGCTGTCGCGCCGGAGGCTGCCGACGATGATCCCGATCCCGTGCTTCGCTGACGGCATCGCCGCCTCCTTTCTCCGCTGTCGCGTCCAAATGCGTCCGGACCGGCTCATGATCCGCCTGCAGGTTAGGCGAACGGTTCACGCGCCGACAAGGTCCGTGGCGGCTTGCACTGTCCCGTCGCCCCAGCGGAGGCTGGGGCCCATGTCTCTCTCGACTGGCGTGGTCCTCGAATGTGGCGAGAGACATGGATGCCAGCCTGCGCTGGCATGACGGAAGGGGCGCAGGCGAGGTTCCCCTCCCCGCTATCCCCCCGCGTCGGCCTTGGCGGCGCGCTTGATGTCGATCGCGAAGAACAAAGCCAGCGCGGCCAGCGCCACCCCGTTCTGGAACAGCGCGTGCCAGCCCGCGCCGTCCAGCCCCAGCAGCCAGAGCAAGGCGGGCAGCAGCGGGAACAGCGCGAGGTTGGTGACGAGCGTGACCGTCATCGAGCGCTGGGGATAGCCGAGCGCGGTGAGCCCCGCCGCCATCGGCGCCGAGGCCAGCGCCGCCAGCCGCCCGAGCGCGATCACCGTCAGCAGCGTGCGCCCGCCCGTAAAGCTGTGCCCGCCGAGCAGCAGCAGCAGCCGGTCCCCGAACGCCGCCAGCGCCAGCACGATCGGCACTGCGATCGCGCCCGCCAGCGCGGCGCTGCGCCAGACGGTGTGGCGGAGCAGTGCAAACTTGTGCTTGGCGGCCTGATCGGCGAGCACGGCATAGCTCGCCTGCGAGAGCAGGATCGCCGGCTGCTGGAGCAGCGCCGAGGCGCGCTGGGCAAGGCCGAACACGCCGGCGGCGGCGGGGCCGAGCATCCAGCCGACCGTCAGCGGCGCCAGATTGGGCGCGAGCTCGCGCACGGTGATATCGAAATTGGTGAGCAGGATGAAGCGCCCGAAGCCGCCCTGCTTGCCCAACCCGCCATAGTCGCGCAGCACGCCGCGCCAGGGGCCGATCAGCCGCTGGTCGCGCATCAGCCGGTTCCACCCGATCAGGCCCAGCGCCCACATCGCCGCCCCCTCCACCAGCGCGGCGAGCAGCCAGGCGGCGATGAAGCCGCTGAGCCCCGCCCCGGCCGCCCAGGCGATCAGCGCGCCCGCCAGCCGCACCAGCGGCGAGATCGTCTGGTGCAGCCCGATCAGGTCGAAGCGCCGCGCGATCTGGAGCAACCCTTGCGGCGTCGCGCGCACGCTCGAAAAGACGGCGAGGCTGTAGGGCAAGGCGAGCCGCGTCACCTCGGGCGACCAGCCCAGCCGCGGCCCGACCAGCGGCACAAGCGCCAGCGTCACGATCAGCGCCGCCACCCCGCAGCCAAGCTCGACCAGCGCCATGAAGCGCACGATCCTCGCCATGCCCGCAACGTCGCCCGCCTCCAGCGCGAGCGCGCCGTAGCGCACCACGCCATGATAGCCCGAAAAGGCCACCGCGCTGCCGATGAACACGGCATAGGCGTTGACGAGGATCAGCACGCCATAATCGCGCGCACCGAGCGTATGCGTCGCGATCACCAGATAGGCGACGCTCACGATCCCGGCCACCGCCTTGCCGCCCAGCAGATGCAGCAGGTTCGCGATCACCTGGCGCAGGCCGGATGCGGGCGCGTCGCCCCCAGCGGATGCGGCTGGATCGTTCTGGCCGGAGGAAGAAGTGCGGGCGGCGGGCATGCGCCGGCTCTTAGAGCGCGTTCGCTGTTGATGGAATCAAAACCCGGCGCTCCTATCCCGACTCCAAATTTCGCACCTATCGTCGCCCCAGCGATCTTGCCAACCGCCATGCGGCCGAGGGCGAGGTGCATATCGCGCGCCAGGAGGCGCTGCTGGCGGGCCTGCGCCTGCGCAACCAGCCGACCGGTATCGCCGAGCGGCTGCTCGCCGAATTCCGTCACACGCTTGCGCTTCAAAGCGAACATCGCGACGCCATCGCGCGCGCAATAAGGGCCCGCAATAAGGGGGCGCCGGGGGCCGCGATTTGCCATTTCGCGGCGGATCGCCTATATGGATGGGGCTAACGTCGCATGCGACGGAATTTGAAGCCCCCGCGCGGGGCCGAAGTTTCCCTTCACGCTTCTGGCTTTCCGGGCATGTCGCCCGGGCACATTCCATGTTTCGTCGAAAGGAAACATCTATGATCGGCACCGTAAAATTCTTCAACGCTGACAAGGGCTATGGCTTCATCGCCGCCGAGGACGGATCGGGCGACAGCTTCGTCCACATCACCGCGGTCGAGCGTTCGGGCATGGGCACGCTGCGGCAGGACCAGCGCGTCAGCTATGATCTGGAGCAGGATCGGCGCGGCAAGATGGCCGCGGTCAATCTTCAGGCAGCCTGATCCTGGCCAAGGAAGAGCTGCTCAGCTTCGAAGGCCGCATCGAGGAAATCTTGCCCGACGGGCGCTTCGCCGTCCGCCTGGACAATGATCACCGCATGATCGCCTATACGGCGGGCAAGATGCGCCGCTTCCGGATCCGTTCGGTGGTGGGGGACAGGGTGATCGTCGAAATGACGCCCTATGATCTCACCAAGGGCCGGCTGATCTATCGCGAGCGCACCCCCGGCGGGCCGGGCCCGCAGGCGGGCGCAAGGCGGCGCTGAAGCATCGCGGCTATACCCTCCATCGCCTACGGTAGTCCAATGTCGCAAATTTGCCTATCCGGGGGACAGGCAAATTTGAACATTCCCCCGCGGGGGGAGGATTTGGGCAGCCCGACCGCGTTACCGCAGATCCTCCCCCCGGAGGGGGAGGTGGCGGCGCGCAGCGCTGACGGAGGGGTATTCGCCGCAAGCATGTCAGGAACCGAAGTCGAGAAATCCGGCAACGGCCCACCCATATTTTTTACAAAAGAATGGCGCGAGAGGCGCCGAAGGAACATAAGTTGGTATCGAATTTCATTTCAAGTTTATGGACGAAAATGTCGGGCGCACCGCGCGCCGGCGTCAGGCTCGCAGATCCGCGGCGCAACGCCGATCCGCAGCTCAGCCGGCACGAGCTTCGCCGTGCGGTCGCCGACATGGTCGATTGAGCATGCGAAATTATGGGCGCCGGGTGCTATAACGAGCACGCTTTGGCCCAAGGCGCTCTGACGAGGAGAACAGCAATGTCAGTCAACAAGGCTTTCTATGTCGCACGCGCCGCCGAATGCGCCGCCGATGCCGAGCGCACCGCGCTCGAAAATGTGCGCGCGCGCTGCCTTCGTGCGGAGGCGGCATGGCTTGCGATGGCCGACCGGCTCGACCGCATCGAGACGATGCGCGCCCATCATCCCACGCGCGAGTAATCACGTCGCCGCGGCACCGCCCGCGCCATCATGATCCACCATTCCGCCCTATGGCGGGAATGCCCCCAGGCACAGCGCCCAACGAAGGACCAACCACCATGTCACGCGCGATGAACGTCAATCTCACCGAAAGCGAGGTCCGCCGCGTCTGCGCGGACATGAGCATCGCGATCACCGCGATCGAGGCGCTGATCCCGAGCGGGACCCGCGTCGTCTGCCAGAATGCGGAAGGATCGCTGGCGCTGTGGAACAAGCTGCGCACGAAGATCATCGCCGGCCCGGTCCAGCGCACGCCGCGCTCGCTGCCCACCGCACAATAGAGCATCGCGCGGAAGAGTGGGTACCGGTTTTCCGCGCCAAGCGATGCGGGAACGAGGGATATAGCGGCGGAGCGAACATAGATCCTCCCCCGGAGGGGGAGGTGACGGCGCACCGCGCCGACGGAGGGGTATTCGCCGCGCTCTCATTCCGTGCAGGGCCGCCCGGCGGCGATGAAGCGCCCGCCCTCCATCATCAACAGCAGATTGCCGGTGAGATGATCGACCGTGCTACCCTGCCCGGCCTCGATCGCGTCGGCGATCAGCGTCCACAATTCGGCGCTCTGCGTGCAGCGCGTGCGGGTGCCCGGATGTTCGGTGCTCTCGGCCTGCGCGGCGGCGCGCGACGACCAGGCGCGGTAGAGATCGACGCGGGGTTCGCCCGGCGGTGCCTCGTTCATTGCGGGCGATCGGGCTTCGCCGCCCCGCCCGGCTCGCGCTCTCGCTGAAGCGGCCCCGGCGCATCATCCGCTTCCTCCTGATCGTCAGCCAGCCGCCAGGGCAGGCCGGGCAGCCGCACGATCACGCAATCGCAGATTTCGCAGCGGCTGGCGAAATGCCCGCCTTCCCAATGATTGAAGGCCACCTTCGGCACATGCTGGCCGAACATGGCGTGGAGGAAGCTCATCGCCTGGGCCGGGTCATGCGCGCCACGGCCTGGAGCGCGCCCCGCCAGCGCGGCAGCTTGCGCGCGGCGCGAAAGGCCTCGATCAGATCGGCATAGCGCCGCGCGAACGCCTGATGCGCGATCCGCGATTCACCGCCGGCGGCGGCCTCGGCGCGCATCAGCGACACCTGATGGCGCTTGAGGATGTAATTAAGGTCCATGGGGACCGCTCCTTGCCTCGTAAGCGGGAGCATGACTGCGTCTCTCTCAGCCGCTGGCGCTTACGGAGAAGGAAGCCAGCGATATCCCCCATATAGCATGGCGCGCCGGATAAGCGGCACGAATTCGGCGAAGCGGGGAACGGGCGGGACTGGCTGGGATGGTTGCCACGGGATCGATTTCGCGGCGCAGCCTGGAGGTCCAAGACCGGCGGGGGAAGGATGAACCCGGGCCCGATCTGCTGGCGAAGGCGCCAGCCTGGAATCACTGATCGGCAGGAGCGGCGCCCGCGAGGTGCAGGCGCCGCCTTTAGCTTAGAATTCGAAGCCAAGTCCCATCAGGACCTGATGCCGGGAGAAATCGCTTTCATAGTTGGTATAGCGATACTCGCCCTTGGCATAGAGGTGCGACCCCAGGCCCATCTGCAGGCCAGCGCCCAGGCGCACGCCATCGCCGTTGGCCCCGTCGGAGGTTGTCGATAGGCCGTCATTGTAGGAAAGCTTGACGCGGCCATTCGCATAGCCCGCCAATGCGTAAATCTTGCTGGTTTCGTTGAGCTTATAGCCGATACGCGCAACCGCGCTCAAATCGCGGCCAGCGCTCGCGCACAGGCGGTCGCCGAGCACGGCTACGTCGCTCGCGCATTTCTTGGTGGAGCTGTCGTCAACGCTGCCTTCCACGCCGATAAAAGCCTTCTCGCCGAGCGGAATGTCATAACCCGCAGCGACGCCATAAGCGATGCCATCGTCCTTGAAGCCCGAAACAGAAACGCGGTCCCAGCCGCCATGCACTTCGGCATGGAAAGTACCCGCGAAGGCAGGCGCAGCAACAGTCGCGGCAAAAGCAGCCGCAAGGTAATAAATACGCATGTTTTTTGATTTCCCCAATAGAGTGCACAATGCGACATACTCCGCTCTGGCGGCGGTTGGGTTGCGCTAATAGCCTCGGATGCTTCTGAATCAACCCAATTAAGGGTTAATCGGGGATCGCCTGTTCGTTGTGGCATATTTGCAGCATCGCGGAGTTGGGACGCGGCACAAACGTCCCGCCGCTCCATGACAGCGGGGCAATCCTCTTATCCAGTGGACTCAAGCGAGAACGGCGCCCATGAACATGCCTGCAAGCCGATTGCAGAGGAGGATGCATGTTCAGTCACGTTATGCTTGGCGCCAATGATGTCGAAGCGTCCAAGCGCTTTTACGATGCGGTGCTGGGAACGTTGGGGATTCCGCCGGGGACGATGGACGACAAAGGGCGCGCCTTTTACCTGGCGCCGACCGGCAACTTCGCCATAACGAAGCCGCTCAACGGAGAGCCCGCATCCTGTGCCAATGGCGGAACGATAGGTTTTGCGGCGGCATCGCCCGAACAGGTGAATGCGTGGCACGAAGCAGGCATCGCCAATGGTGGCACCAGCTGTGAAGACCCGCCTGGGCCGAGGGAAGCCGGCTTTGGCTCGATGTATCTGGCTTACCTTCGGGACCCGGCAGGCAACAAGCTCTGCGCGCTTCATCGCCCTGGCTGACCAGAGCCGTTTTCCACGTTCGCGATGAATAGCAATGAGGCGGGAGGCCCAAAGCGACCTCCCGGCTCATAGGCTGGTGGGTGCACGACGGGTCAGTGGGAATCGATCAGCGTCGCGCCCAGGTAGGCCCAGCAGCATGCCGCCAGGATGAGCGGGCATTCGGCGGCCAGCTCTCCACGATCTCGATCGCACTTACGCTATCGAACGCCGATACGATCTGGATGCCCATCAGGATCACGAATGGCAGTAGCGCCGCTGGTGGATGGCGCCGCGCCTCCCCTCAACAAGAGCACGCCAGCCAAATGAGGTGCCGCCATCGACGTACCCGACAGGGTGGCATAGCCGCCATTCTTGTAGGTGGATTGTATCGAGCTTCCCGGCTCAGCGTAATCGATCGGCGGATTGCCATAGTTTGAATAGCGCGCGAACGTGTCTCTATTGTCGATTGCCGAAGTTGTGTAGACGTTGGCCCCGTTCGCCTCCGCAGGGGAATAGTTGCCAGCGAACGCCGAGTTGTTACCTGCCGCGATCGTGACGAGGAACCCGGCGGCACCCGCATTTATGACGGCGGCATCCATTTCCGGCATCGGCGATGTGATGAGGCTCAGGTTGATGACATCGCCCGGCGATCCATGCGCGACAGCATATTCGATGCCGGCGATGACACCGGAGTCGGGGCCATTACCTGACGCGTCGAGCACACGAACCGCGACCAGGCGAGCGCCCGCCGCCACGCCGACGACGCCGATGCTGTTGTTCTTGGCGCCGATAATGCCCGCCACATGAGTGCCATGGCCAAAGGCATCGTTGGGGGAACTGTCACCGGACAACAGGCTCGTGCTGCTCGCGGCGTCCACATTCAGATCGGGATGGGTAAGATCAATACCGGAGTCGACGATCCACGCCGTCTTTCCGGAGCCGCTTCCTGGACCGCCGACCCGCGTGACTCCCCAGGGCGTAACCTGGGTCGAGCCTCCGCCGCCGCCGACGGGCTTGCCTGCCGCGATGACGTTGGTGACGCTTGTCGGCGGAACGGATGCAAGCCGGTCCTGCGTACAGGATTCGATCCATTTGTCCTTGGCCATCATCTTCTGGACAGCCGTTTCGGACATCTTCGCTGAAAAGCCATGGAGCACATGCTGATAAACATGCGTCACCCGGCCCCCCACATTTCCAACGGCCGTGCGCGCTTCCGATCCCGCGCTGATCGGACCGGCGACAAAAGTGCAGATGAAGCTGTCCGGCACCGGATCGCCCGCTCGCGCATGCGCCGCGCCCGCCGCAAGTGCCACGCAAGCTGGCAATGCAGCCTTGCCTAAGAGCCACCGCAGTTTAATGCCGCCCATGATCCGCCCCTATGCGCCAATTTCAGTCTGGTGCGATCACGAGCCATAATGCTGTTTCGCCTCCAGAACCATTTATCCGAAGATAACAGTGGGGCGCTCCGCTAAATTGAACATGCAGTAGAATGTCCCTTTTTGGGATGCGCGCATAGTTACGTTTGGATCGTAACATTAAGACACACCACCCACCTGACGAACAACCGGGTCGTTGTCGGGGATCTAATTTGGTAAGCCTAGGCCGCAGACTCATAAGCGCGAAGCCACAGGCGCATTGAGGCGAGTTGGACCATGGCAAGGAAGTTCTCGGCCAGCTTGTCGTACGGGGTCGCGACGCGGCGGAAGTGCTTCAGGTTCGAGAAGAACCGCTCGATGAGATTACGCTCGCGGTAGAGCCGTTTGCTGAAGCAGGGCTTCCATTTTCGATTGGATTTGGCCGGGATATTAGGCGTCGCACCTTGGTCCTCGATCAGCGCCCTTATGCGATCGGCATCATATGCCTTGTCCGCCAACACGATCGTATGCGGTCCGAGATGGTTGAGCATGTCATCTGCGACCTGACCATCATGTGCCTGCCCAGCGGTCAGGCCTAGCCGGATCGGGAGCCCTTGCGCATCGACAACAGCATGGATTTTGGTCGTGAGCCCGCCTCGGGAGCGACCGAGACAATGATCTCGATCCCCCTTTTTGCCGTCGCGGCCTACTGGTGAGCGCGAACGGAAGTGCTGTCGATCATCTGGATGTCGCCATCGTGCGCGGCGGTTATCGCGTCCATCATCCGATCCCAGACGCCAGCCTTCCGCCATCTCACGAAGCGGTTGTAACAGGTGGTTCGCGGGCCGTAGCGTTCGGGCAGGTCGCGCCACTGCGCACCGGATCGCAGAACCCAGAAGATGCCGTTCAGCACGCGGCGATCATCAACGCGCGGCACGCCTCGTGGTTTGTTTGGCAGGAGAGGCTCGATTACGCGCCACTCGAAGTCGGTTAGATCATATCGGCTCATGCCGATGCTGAATCAGCTTTCGGTCCGAGATGGAAGGCGGCATCAATTGGCCAGAGGTGAGACGATGAAGGTGACAGGATTAAACCATATCACGCTGGCAGTCGCCGACGTTGAAAGAGCACTGGTCTTCTACCGCGACCTGCTCGGCCTGAACGTCCGTGCTGTTTGGTCAAAAGGTGCCTACCTCGAAGTTGGGTCGCTCTGGCTTTGCCTGTCCCATGATAGCGAGACGAGGGCATCACCACATCCGGATTATACTCACCTCGCCTTCAGCGTTTCAGAGGCAGATTACTGTGATCTCAGCAAGCGCTTAGTCGCCGAGTGCGTTGTGTGGAAGGACGACAACAGCGAAGGGGCGTCCACCTACTTTCTCGATCCAGACGGGCATAAGCTGGAAATCCACATAGGATCGCTCGAAACGAGGCTGGCTCACTATCGCCAGCACCCATCCAAAGGGGTGACGATTTTCGACTGACGAAACGCGGGCCCGTTTATGGGTTCACGACCTAGAACTGGCTTTCGCTCTTGGGGTCGTCAGCTTGACCGAGCAACAACCTCTCCTTTTGAGCGGTTCTGGACGTTGCGATCACATGGTCCACACCGTCAATGGTGATCGCCAACGTGCCTTGCTCGGTGGTTTCGATGAAGCCCTTGGCTCTCAGATACCAGAAATGAAATTCGAGATGGTCATAGGAGGAGCCCAACAGCTCTTGGAACATATATTGCCCCACCCCGGCATCGTTGGGATGTTCTCGTCTCCTCCTATAGAGGTGGAGCAGAATTTTGGCATGCATATCCGCGTCTGAGAGCGCTGCTCGTTCAAAATCATCCGCCTGCTTCTCTGGCGCGAACTTGAAGTTGGTGGTGGCGCTGTACAATCGATTGTACCTAGCGCGCTGGTCGGCATCTCTGAGAAGCCGATACGCCTCGATCACCTCATTCAGTTTCGCGACATTGGCCGTGTCGGCGTGATCGGGATGATACAGCTTCGCGAGGTGACGATACGCGGCTTCCAGGGCTTTTGCGCCGCAGTTCGGATCAACCTGCAATGTGTCGTAATAATCAACAAAGCCTTCGCTCATCGTAACCTGGCCTGGTTTTCCTTGCTAGAAACTCTATCGCACTAACCTTAAATTACCCTCAAGATCAGATCAGCGGCACCTCGGCGGTCGGCGGTGGAGAGGAGTCTCAGAATAATCACATTGACCCTTGGCGATCGCAGCAAGGGATCAGCGTCGTCAACTCGCCGAGGCGTAAGCGAGATAACAGGCGTTATGCTTCTCGCATATCCAACCGAAGTTAAACGCTCAGCCCTTCGGAGTTAATCTGTTCACGCGTGACCGCGCGGGCGGAGCTTCCATCGGTTGTCGGCGCTTGGCACGTTGGTTCCGAGCCTTGAGCCTAAGGGAGTGCTCGGCCTTCAGCGCCATCGCATCCCACACTTCGGCGGATCGCAAATGGCGGACACGCTCGTGCGGCAGCCGCGTCTGCTCTGCCATAGCCCGTTCCGCATCAGCACGCGCACGATAGAATTGAGCCTGATCGAGCTTCATGGCCTTAAGGTAAGCTAAGTAGAATGAAATTTGCGTGAAAATTCCAGCAAAGCTCAGCGTTGCGCTATTCTGAAACAGGCCGCCAAAATTTATATAACCTGAAAAAATGCCTCTACCTGCCCCTCATCAGTTCAAGCACCCTTCAAATAAAGTTATTTCCGGAGAAATTGCTTCCATGCCTTTATTCGCGTTAACCATGTTATAATATTGCGTTTATTGGCGCGCGGGTAAAGATTTTGGCCGCCGCAGCGAGTCGGTATGGCAGACTACGGGGGCGTTGCCGGGGCTCGCTCGCTGCGGCACCGCTTGCTGCAATCATCGACATGCTCAGCATTGCCGCCACGCCCGCCTGGCGGGCTGATCGCTGCCTGACGCAATCCGGCTTGGCTATGCCTAGGAAGCGGCCGAGTAACGGCGACGGCGCATCGTTGCCCCGACAGCGCCGAAGCCAGCGATCATCATCGCCCAGCTCGCGGGCTCGGGAACCGCATTCACTTTGGACACGTCGAAGGTGAACGCGGGAAGCGGGGAATTGCTGGTCAGTTCGAAGCGGCTATCGGTGCCGGTATAGAGGCTGTCCGTCTCCCCGCGGTCAAACCAATCGATGGTGGAGACGAAGAAATCCGGGATGGTATATTGGAACGAAAAGCCCGTGAGGCCGGCCGGAATATTGAAATCGACGAAGAATTTAACAAAGCCGTTATTGCCGTCGATCATATGGCCGCCCGGATCGTACACGTCGAAATGGAAGTCCTGAGAGCCCAGAAGCTCCAGATCATCCGTAAGGGCTGAGGCAAAGGAGACATGGGCATTGAAGGTGCCGGGCGCGTCAATGTGGACAATGTCAACCGGAAGGCTGGCATTTGGATGTTCACAGGATGCGAAGCCCCCGGGCAAATTCCCGAAGCATTGTAATTGAACAGCCCCCGCCGGCACCGCCGCCAACATCCCGACAAGAAAAGCCACTGCGACTCGCATGCCACTCTCCCTTGTTAACCAGCATAATCATGCGCTCAGGAGCGGGAGAGTCGAGTCAGTCCCTCCATTTTGGAGGAAAAGCGACATCGCTTGCGCAAGCGACATTTGCCTGATCCGCTTGGCGGATGTGCGACAACTTGTCTGATCGCGGTTGCCGGTGCAACAGGCGGCCTGCCGACGGCTGCCTGAGGCATCCGGCTTTGCTATGCCTACGAAACGGCCCAGTGACGGCGACGGCGCATCGTTGCCCCGACAGCGCCAAAACCGGCGATCATCATCGCCCAGCTGGTCGGTTCGGGAACGGCTCCGCCGATCTCGCTGAAGGTCGATCCCGCATAATCCCAGCTAATGTTGAAGCCCGGCGTCGTGTAGGTTGACAAATAAAGCCCATGGCCGTCGAAGATCTTATCGCCTGGGCCGATCTGCCCCGTCGTTTCCACACCAGCCTGCATGGCCGGACGGCTATCGCCATCGGGCGCAAAGGCAAAACGCAGGCCTGTGATCTTCCCGTTCTCGAAGGCAATGGCCGGCCCATTGGAGATATCGTCGACTGAGGCCCAGGTCATGTTGGGGCCATCGATCCTGAAAAAGGTAGGGCCGGTTGTCGGCAGACCCCATGGTGCAACGATGTAATGATCCGCGAAGCCGGTATACGGATCATAGTTTGTGTTCAGAAATTCGTCACTAAGGCGCGCCGTCAAGGTCAACACGTCCCCCACCTTCAGCTTAGGATCGTTGAAGCTCGTGTCGATCTGGCTCGTAAGTGTTCCGTGGATCTCGGCAAAATAGGTCGCCGCATTGGCAGAGGATGCCACCACCGCCGCAAGCAAAGCTACTACGAATCGCATGCCACTCTCCCTTGTTAACCAAAATGATCATGCGCCAGCAGTCGGAATAGTCGAGAGCATCGCTCCATTTTGGATGAAAAGCGACATCGCTTGCAGAATCGCTCTAGCGCTGGTCCTCTGCCGCAATGTGCAACAATTACCAATTCTACCTTGAGTACGAAGCCTATTGCCGGCTGATGCAGGAGATCGAGCTCGGTATTCCAACCCAGCAAAGCGAGTTGGACATGCCGCCGGCCGA
>JGI24034J26672_10000065_pt1 | contig 37437 bp, 31 predicted proteins | sample KBSSwiS2withPhiX_FD_26672 | JGI IMG/M metagenome (IMG submission 26672)
CTCTTCGAGCAGCGGCTCGGCGAGCCGGTGGTCGTGGTTGCCGGGAACGAGGACGACGGGCCGCCCGGCCATCGCCTTGCCGAGCTCCTCGAAGAACGGACGGGCGCTCGCCATCGCCGTAGCGAGGGGAAGTTCGCGCAGCTCGATCGCGTCGCCGAGCAGCACGAGCCGGTCGGCGCCGGCGATCTCCTTGAGCAGGACGCGACGGATCTCGGCGTCGCGCAGCAGGTCCTCGCCAAAGCCGCTGCCGAGGTGAAGATCGGAGACGATCGCCGTGCGCATCGAGTAGCAACTTAGCTGGCCTCAGCGCTTCGGCCCGACGAACTCGTCGAGCTTCGCCACGTCTTCCTTGCGCGAGACATAGATCGCCACCGCCTTCGATTCGTCGCTGGGAAAAGACGCTGTCCAGCGCAACCCAAGGCAATCACAGGCCGAGCAGAAGATGCTCGTGATGTCGGTGGAGAGGTTGCAGAACTTGTAGCGAGGATGGCGCCAACCTCCGCGGCCCGGATTCATGAATCTGCTGCCATCCGACTGAATTAGCCCCTTAATCAGCCGCTCCGGCCACCGTTCCCCCAGCTTTTGCTGCCACTCGGCGAGTAAGATCGGCCGAGTGTGCTTCGGCCCTGGTCCGTGTTGGGGAAACAAGCAAGGCCACGACCGCGAGTAGGCCGAGACAGAGAAGCAGTTGGACGGTGTCAGCAGCGTGTGCACCTGGTTGCCGGGCATTACCCGCCGCATCACGCTCTCACATTCTTCAACAATGACCGGATATTTGCGGTCGAGGAACAACGCGCAGGCGGTGGACACCCCGCCGATGCGTCGAAATGCTTCCATCGCCGAGATAGAGTCCGAGCAAATGGACGTACTCGGGTTCTAGCCGGTTAAATCGGTGTCTGCCGGCCCCGCAGCTAGTACACGGAGGTCCCGGCTGCATCCTCCTGCCATATAGCCGGGACCTGACCTGGAAGGAGTGCGGCAGCTTTCCGGCATGCCAGTCTCGAACTGTTCCCAGCGGGAGGTTGAGTCGACGGGCGACGCGGCGTGCGCCAAAGCCCTCGTCCTCCCGTAGCCTCAGTGCCTCCCGGACAGTGGCCTCTCTATGCACGTGGACTCTCCTTTGATGCGGCTGAGAGGACTCGAACCTCCACGGGGTTGCCCCCACATGGTCCTGAACCATGCGCGTATACCCAATTCCGCCACAGCCGCGAGAGCATGAAATTTACAGGTTCAGCGAGATGAGCGGGACCCGAACGCATGTTCGTAATCTAGCCACGCGCTCGGACGGAAATCACAGGACACCGCCGCCACGGCTCGCTAATATGTCCGCGTCCGCGCCGCTATCGTCTAGGGGACTAGGACGCCGGATTCTCAGTCCGGAAACCGGGGTTCGAATCCCCGTAGCGGTACTCCACAGAGAGCGCTCTAGAAAGCCAAAAGCCCCGGTTTTGCCGGGGTTTTTCTCGTTTGGTGTCGGCAACAGTTCGGTAACAGAGCGCTGCTTGCTGCAACAACTGGGCGCCTGTCAGGAGTGAGATTTTCCCAATCCTGAAGCGGCTCGGCATTCCAGCGTCGGCAACATCGGCAACAAGTCTTGGGGCAACGGCTACGAGCCGCCGTTTGTGTTGCCCTACCGGCGTCTTGAGTGGCGGCGGGGGAGGACCGCGATTGCGAACGTGGTGGAGGCTTCGTGGATCAGGTCGATAGGGACGGCCGTCGTCTTGGCCGCGCTCCGCGGTGATTTTTTTCCTGACCCGAAGAGGGCGATGGAGACCAGTTGCCCGCGCGGGTCGTGGCGAGCCTTGTAGCGAATGCCTGCGTAGCCGGCTTCTTGGAGGGCGAGCGCCCAGCCCTGGGTCAGGTTGTAGTCGGGGGTTGAGTGGATCTCAGCGGTGAGGCCGATGAGTCCGAGGACGGTCGGGTCGGTCAAGTCAACGACGTTTGCTTTGGGCGGGCGCAGCCTAGATAGCCGTTGCGCGTCGATCAATGGCTCCGGGATCACCCCGCCGGGCCGCAGCAGGCGCCCGAACTTCTCCACGAAGGCACCGATCGGCTCCTCGGCGAGGTAGCAAGTGCCTGACTCAGCGAGGTTGAACCTCCCATCGGGGCCGACATCGAAGAACCAGGGCGCGACATCGGCGGCATGGATTCGCCACAGAGGTTTCGTCCCGAGCTTCGTGCTGGGAAGCTCGGGCAGCTCGTCCGAAGGAGCGGGCAGGCCGCGCGGACTCAACGCTTCAGCTCGGCCACGGTCCGGTGGGCCGAGAGAAGCAGGGGCTCGATGTCCGCGTCGGCGAAGGCATCAACCGGCGCCCGGTCGTCAAGCTCCGGCTGGGGAGTGGTGGCAAAAGAGGCGAGCGTCCACGGGTCGAGGTCCGCATCGCCGAAGACCTCGTTGAGCCTCTTGACCGCCCCGAAGGGTGCCCCGCTGGCCGCATCAAACTGCCAGCGCGGATAGCGAATCAACCCCGCGTCGTCGCGCAGTGCGATCACCGACCCGCTGACCACCCGCTTGCGCAGCGCCTCCCGGCTGACCCCCCCGAGCAGAACCCGCGCCTCAGCACTGGTAAGCAGCTCCCCAAGCGCCCGCTCCCAAGCACCGCCAGCAAGCACGACCATCGCCGCCCGCCGGCCAAGAACCTCGGCATCATCAGCCGAACTCGGCTGCCCACCGATCTCGGTGAGAGTGCGCCGAAACTCTTCGACGGTGCGATCTAGAAGCGCAGTGTTGGCTGTCATGCGACAAGCATAGCGTCAACAGCGTCAACGTATTGCGCTTCGCGGAGACTGTGCTTGAGCGGTAGTAGCCGCCGGGAACGTAAGAATTCCGCTAAATGACTCCCGCGAACCTCATATAACGCATGCCGTGCGTCAGCGGATTGGCGTCACGATCAGGTTTGGTTGAAAGCAGGGGATGAGCATGAGCGGACATGATGGCCTTGATCCCTCGAAGCCGCTGCTGTTTGTTGCCATGCCATTCGGCGAGCGTCGCGAGCCTGACGGAATGAGGACGATCGATTTCGATTCGCTTTACCAAGAGTGCATCGTGCCTTGCGTCAAGGACGCGGGCGTGGAGGTGATCCGAGCCGACGAGGAGACCCTTGGCGGTTTTATCCATCGACCGATGTACGAGAGGCTGCTCCTGGCAGAGATCGTCATCGCAGACCTTACGTTCGCCAACCCCAACGTCTTCTACGAGCTTGGGGTGCGGCATGCTGCCCGGCCTCGTTCGACGATTTTGATCTACGCGGACCTAGGTGCTCAGCTTCCCTTCGACGTTGCCGCGGTGCGCGGGATGCCGTACCGGGTGAGCGATACGGGTGGTCTCGCCGAGCCGACCTCCCTTGCCGAGGAGCTGGCGGGCCGCCTTGCCCTGGCCCAAGAGGCTGAGTCCGTGGACTCGCCGATCTTCCAGCTTCTATCCGACTACCCGGGGGTTGACCTCCCGCACGAGGTGACCGACGCCTTCAAGGCGCGGGCACGACTGGTCTCCGAACTGACCGTTCGGGCCTACGAGGCCGCCTCGCCGGATGCGGACCGAGGTGCCGCCATCGCCGAGCTCGCTGCGGTCAAGGACCGTGCGCTAGCGCTGCCGGAACCGGAGGAGCAGCTATTGGTCAGCCTGCTGCTCGGGTACCGGGACGTCGAAGCATGGCCCGAGATGGTGGAGCTTATCGACGAGATGCCGCCGCGATTGGCTGCCGTCGTCACGGTCAGGCAGCAGCTGGCGCTGGCGCTCAACCGCCGCAATAGTGGCTCCGACCGGGCGAAAGCGATCCAGATTGCCGAGGGCCTGCTTGTCGAGCATGGCGTCTCGGCTGAGACCTACGGCATCCTCGGGCGCTGCCACAAGGACCGCTGGCGGGTGAAGAAGCATGCAGGCGATCCTGGCGCAGCCGATTCGCTCGATGTTGCGATAGACGCCTACGCGCAGGGGTTCGACGCCGATCCTCGCGATTTCTATCCAGGCATCAACCTTCTGACGCTGCTGCTTAACCGCAGCCACCCAGCGGATCTCGATCGTGTCGAGGATCTGGTTCCGGTAGTGCGCTTTGCGGTCGCTCGGCGGGGGGGCCTTGCGTCGGGCGACTACTGGACTCTGGCAACCCTGTTGGCGCTTGCGGCCGTGAGCGACGATCGTTCGCTCGGCGAGCGCGCGCTGAGTGCCATCTTCGACACCGCGCCCCATGCCTGGATGCGGGAAACGACCGTGGTCGACCTGCAAGAGCTGCGCGAAAAGCTCGAGCCGATCCGGGACTCGGTCGAGTGGATAGACCTCACGATCCGACGGCTGCGTGCCGGCTCGATGGAGGGACCGCCATAGCTGCCATTCTTCACATATCCGATCTGCACCTCGGTACGCCGCAGGGTTGGCAGCAGGTCGACGAGCACAAGCTGCGGCTCGCTGACGAAGACAGGCGCGCCCAGAAAGACGTGATCGCCCAGTCGATCGGGAAGCTCCTCGACGATCCGCGCGCGGAGTCAATCCACGCGGTGGTCGTCAGCGGGGACCTGGTCAACGGCAAGTCGAGGAACAACGGTTTCAGGGAGTTCCCCGAGTTCTTCGAGCCGCTCCGGAAGCTCGTCGGCGCTGCCAACGTCGTCGTCGTCCCCGGCAATCACGACGTGCCCAAGAAGATCCCGCCCGGTGACCCAAAGCGTTACGACGACTTCCTCGCGGCTACCCGCTCCAAGGGCTTCGTCACGCCATTGCTCGACGGCATCGACTTCGATCAAGACGGACGCCTCGAATCTCAGGCCAGCGGTCGACGACACCTGCTGCGCACCAAGGACTTCGTCCTCCTCCCGCTCAACTCGAGTCACTACTGCTGGGGCCTCGAGCCGCTCGAAGACGTAACGCTGGAGCGTTTCCTAGATCGCGTCGACGCCGACGTCGCCGTCGCCGTCGACGAGCTACGTCGCCACGACATCCCCCGCGTCTCCAATGCCCAGATGGCGGCGCTCCAAGAGCTGTTGCGCGCCGTCGACCCGTCGGTCCTGCGTCCCGAGGCGGGCGATCAACGCATCCGCATCGCAGTTCTGCACCACCAGCTTCTTCCGGTCAGCGCTCGCGAGGAGTTCAAGAGCTTCGAGAGCCTGACGAACCTGGGTGCGGTTAGGGAGTTCCTGGCGGCCTTGAAGATTGATGTCGTCCTGCATGGACACAAGCACGAGGCGGCGCTCTACTGGGATTACATCGCCAATCAACGCCATTTCGGCAAGGCGCCGCATCGCATGCTTGTCAGCGCCGCGCCAGGTGACTTCGCGCCGCGCCGACCGGTGTTTAGGCTCCTGCATCTCGGCGAGCGTGTCCTGGCTCGCGACGTGAAAATCGAAGACATTCTCGCTCCGTCGGGCCCGGCTGGCTCTCTGGGCACCGAATCCCGCCGTGCCCGCCTCTGGCACGAGCCCAACCCCGATGCGGTGACCGATGCCGCCGTCGTTCGCGATGCGACGCGTGACGGGGTCTACGCGAAGATCCAGTCGCTGTTCGACGACCTGAAGCCGAAAAGCCCGATCCACGATCTCACCTGCGAAATCCTGGAGCCGGTCGATCTATCCAGCGTCCCCGCCGACTACCCCGAGGTCGACGGTGTGGGTGATTGCGGGCAGTGGATGGCCGATCTGATCTCCTGGTGGCAGCTTCGCGACCCGCAGCTCCTACAGCGGGTCACCTTTAACCACGGCAACCGGATCTATCGCCGCTTCGGCAATCAGGTCGAGCGGGCCGCAGAAGCGCTGGCTGCGTCCGGGGGCGCTCCTACCTCGACCACCCGCGGCATCATCACTCTGGTCGATCCGCGCGAGGACGGTGGTCGCCAGGGCGAGTTCCCCTCCTTCGTATCGGTCCAGCTGCAGCTCGTCTGGGAGGGTGCCAAGCCCAGGCTCGATTGCACCGGCTATTTCCGCAAGCAGGAGATGCGCTACTGGTGGCCGATCAACGTTGCCGAACTGGGCAAGATCAGGGAAGAAGTGGAAGTTGAGCTGGGTAAGCGAAACCTCGTGGTCACGCCCGGGAGACTTCGCACGATTACCGCTTTCGCCGCAATCGAGAACCGCCTGCCCACGGTCGCTCTAGCGGCGGTCGATCGCGCCATCGACCAGCACCCCGAGCACCTCTGGGAGATGGCGCACAGCCTGGCGCGGGTCAAGCGAGTCAGGCGTCAGGGGGTGCGACAGATCTGGGAGCACTACCTCGCCGATCTCGTTCCCGACGAGGGCCCTCACCCTGAAATCCAACTCTCCTATCGTGGCCTCGGCATGATTCACGAAATGCTCGGATGGCTTGAGCGAGCCGACACTAAAGCCGGTCGCGCCCTGCTGGCCCTCGTCGAGTTCTACGAGCTCCTCGTCGAGCAGGGCATCGGTTCGGGCCAGCAGACGGTCGATCAGATAAACGCCCACCTCGGGGCCTTGCGGAAGGCCCTCGACGAGAGCCTGGGACGCCCGCGACGCCGATTGCGTCCTGCGCCTTTGCGATTCTTTTTCCCGTGAGTACCGAATTGGAAAGCCATAGGACTGCGTGGGCGCTGGATGCCTCTGTTGCGGCCGCTCTGGTGGCCAACTACTGCGATCACGTCGAGCACAACGAGCAGGTCGATCGTGACTGGCTCGAGACCGCGGGCCGGATGTTGCGGCGGACCGCCTGCGAGATCGCCGAGCGGGAAGGGCGTGATCTCCTCTCCCTCTACGCAAACCGCCTGCGCGCAATCGAGCGCCGAAATCCCTGCTTCCACGAGGATGGCTTCAATGGCGGGGATCGCGCCGAGGAAGCGACAACCTGGCGTCAGCTTCAGCTCGTGCAGGTGGAGCACGATCGCCACTACCACCTCGACGTCATCGGCCTGTCGAAGTGCGATCAGCTGCGTCACTACTCGCTGCATCTCGCCAAGCTCTCTGGCGCCCTGGCCGAGCTATCTCGCGGCGGCGACTCGCTCGACTTTCTCAATCGGCGCCTTCCCGACCTCCTCTTGTTCGGCGTCAAGCTCGCGACGGTAACCGGTAAAACGCTGCCAGAGCAGCCCCTGGCGACTCCGTCGTCACGCGGCCAGCGTCAGCTGGCCGCCGCCTAGTCCGGCGTCCGGCTTCAAATTCCACTTGGGTGGGAAAAAAGGTTCTGGTAGCGGTCCGGTTGGCTTGAACCGAGCCTTGATCTGCGTCCGGTTGCTCTTCAGGTCCGGAAAGGCGACGCGCGCATACTTGTCGACCTCGCAGAACAGGTTCTGGATGTCGATCGCTTGGAGGCGCCGGCCGAAGAGCGAGGGGAAGTCGATGTCCAGCCGCTCGAATTCAGCGTCTTGACGTTCCGTCATCCAGAGGATCACTTCCTCCTCAGACCAGCCGCCGCGGTCGCTGAAGCACTTCGCGATGCCGCGGCGCGCGCCGGGCCCAGCTACCGATCGTTCGCTCTCGTCGAAGTCGCATAGCTCGCTGTAGTTGACGTCGATCGCCAACTGATAGGCCATGAAGGGGCCGATCAGCGGATACTCGCGGAGCGCCTCGTAGAGGTCGCCGAGCGATGAGGCACGGGCGACCGCGCGAGTGAGGCCGTTCGGTCGCATCATCTGCTCGACCAGCGCCAGGTGGTTGCGGTGCTTGCGCTCGTGGCCAAAGGCTCGGGTTGCGCAGAGGATGAAGGCGCCGGTGTACAGCTTGCGACCCGCGGCATGCGCCTCGTCGAGCGTTTTGGCCAGAGATCCGTTCCCGAGGGTCTCGTTGGTCACGTCTCCGTTGGCGCTCGTCAGCAGCTCCCAGGTTGCCGGTCTGGAGAAAAGCCGGAAGAGCACGATCCGCAGCAGTCGGTCCTCGGGACCATAGGCCCGATCGGCGTAGATCACGTTGCGGATCAGGTATTGGGAGACGCGATCTGCGGCGCGATAGGCGTTGCAGAATTTGTAGGTGTCGAGCACCGGGTCGTCGGTCCAGGGGGTGGTTAGCCCGGCGAGCCGACGCAGGTAGATCCGCTGCCGCTCCGCCGCGAACTCCCAGTATGCATCGAGGACTTGCGGGCGCGGTTGGGGTGGCACCGCCGAAGCATTCCATCTTGACCCTGGGTGCGCTCAGCGATTGCAGGAACCGCCGGAGCTGACTCCCGCGCCTGCCGCGATCGCCTCGCCGCGGCCAGCTCGCAGGGCAGCTTGCTCGATCGCGGCTTCGAACTGCCCGACGTCGGCGGGATCGGTCCAGTCGATGACGTCGGCCCCGTATTCCCGGAGCTCCGCCGGGATCTTTGCGTCGGGGTCGATGACGATCCCTAGCAGCCCGTTGGCTGGCCGCTTCTCGAGGCTCCACTTGATCTCCTTGCGAACCCAGTCGCTGACGGCGGTGCCCTTGCCGATCAGCACGACCGTCACGCTCGTTCCCTTCATCTGCTTACGGATCTCGCTGCCGACGTAGACGTCGCGGGTCGAGTCGACCGGCTTGAGCAGATGGCGCACCGAGAACTCCAGCTTCAGATTCGGAGCGTGGCGCATCAGGTTGAACCCCTTCGCCCGACCGTGATCACGGTGCTGGTAGGAGAGGAAGACGCGCCGTGCCACTAAGCGACCGCCTCTTCCATGTCGTGCGGCGCTGCTGGCAGCGGTCGGAGCGATCCCAGGTGCCCGCACTCGGGGCAGGCCTTGAGGAGCGCCCGGTTCTCGACCTGCTCTCCGCAATCCGCGCAACTCCACCAGTCGCTCGGCGAAGAGTTGTTAATTTTCAGTGGCTCGGGGTCGCCGCTGGGAGCAGCGTTCAGGTACCGCTTCGCGTCGTCCCAGGTCCACGGGGCCGTCCTGCGCCAGGTCGGATAGCGGTAGCCGGAGTGGAAGCGGTTGATCCGCTCCATGCGGTCGATTTCGAGCAGGTATTCAGCGGTGCGGTCGGGCTTCGCCATCAGATGGCCGACCAGGGCACTCGTCGCCCCCGGCTCCAGCCGCTTTTCCAGGCGCCAGCGACCCGAGAGGCCGCTCACCGCCTCGTCTGGCAGGTTGTGGAGCGGCTCGGGGGTGACGAAGCGAACCGACTTCGCCATCAATGAGAAGTCACGTATTCGGCCCGACAGGGAGCCTGGCGCCCACCACCCCAGCTCGTACATGCCCGTCAGCTGTCGCGGACCCCCCCGGGGACGGGCGACGAAGAAGAGATAGCGGGGGCGGTGGCGCACGATCCCGGAGCGCATCTTCTCCTGGCAGGTGGAGAAGAGTCCGTAGGTCCTGGTCTCGATATTCGGGTCGCTCTTGTTGTCCTTGATACGGGTGATGGCCCGCACCGGCAAACGGGCGAGCTCGTCCGCGTAATAGAAGGAGGCGTAGGAAAAAGACGGCTCGACCGAATCCAGGACTCGCCAAGGCAGATCCATGGTCGTTGAGGCACTCTGCTGCTTCGATTGTGGGTTTGTCTGCGCCAACCCGCCCTCGCCTTACGTTGCAACGCGTTGAAACTCAGTATGGCTCTTCGATCGGCGGAAATTCCGCCACTTCGGCTTCCACTCTCGATCCGGGGTTGTCCGTAGGCTGATCCGCTGAATGGCTGGAGATGCCTCGATGGATGCCCTGCTCGCCCAGAGGCAACGGCTGTCCGCCCGGATCAGAGACCACCGGGAGGAGCGCGACCTTCTTCTCGGCATCGTTAAGAGCCTCGACGAGCAGTTGGTTCGGGATGAATGCCTCCTCGATGATGTCGACTCTGCGCTCGGCCGGGAGACCCAACTGCGCCTTGAGCAGTCAGACTTGCGCTTGCGGGGTCGGCGACTTGAGGAGGTTGCGATGCGGGTGCTTGCTGACGAGAAAGGGGCGCACGCAGAGGTCCATTACAGGGACTGGTTTGAGCTGCTTCGCGCCCGGGGCTACTGGATCGGGGGCAAGGAGCCGCTAAACACTTTCCTCGCCCAGATCAATCGCTCCAGCGATGTCGAGCGAGTGGGCAGGCGCAGCGGGCGCTACCGACTGGTTCGAGCCGCTTAGGCCGTGGCACCAAAATGTATGTGCTGGCGCTAATTTGGCGCTATTCTCCTTAGAATGCCAAGCGTGCAGATCAAGAACGTGCCCCCTGACGTGCACCGAGTTCTTCGTCAGCGAGCCGCTGGGGCAGGCCAGTCTTTGCAGGAGTACCTGCTCGTGCAGCTCACGCTGCAGGCTCGGGAAGAGACCCTCGACGAAGTGCTCGATCGCGCGGGCGGTCGGGCAGGCGGGTCGGTGGGTTTAGGCTTCGCAGCGGAGGCGCTGAGAGCCGATCGCAAGCGCGCGGCGTGATCGTCGTCGATGCTTCGGTGTTGGCGCCGGCCCTGGCCGACGATGGAGATGATGGAGATCGGGTCAGAGGCCGATTGCGTGGCGAGCAGCTTGTCGCACCTGAGCTCGTCGACCTCGAGGTCCTCTCGACCCTTCGCCGGGCTGCACGAGCCGGCCGGCTCGACCAAAGGCGTTCGAGTCAGGCACTCGAAGACTTGGCGGCGCTGCCACTGCGGCGCGTCTCGCATCAATCCCTGCTGCCTCGGGTCTGGGAGCTGCGCGACAACCTCACTGCTTACGACGCTGCCTATGTCGCGTTGGCCGAGGCTCTCGATGCGCTGCTCCTGACGGCAGATGGGGGTATCGGCAAGGCGAATGGAGTTCGCTGCGAGGTCGAGGTACTGGAGTAGGGTTAGCCCAGAGTTCTCGGCCTACCCGGTAGACAAAAAGGCTTTGAAAGTCTCGCGCCTGCGGGGGACAATTCCCCAGAGAGGTGCAGGGGATGCTGAGAAGAATCGAAGCTCTGTTTCTGGGTGGCCGCTGGCGTCGCGACGAGTACGCGTGGCGCGTATGGCAGGAAGTGGAGCCTTTGATTCCCGAGAGATTTCCGGAGCCGGGGGAACTGGGGCGCTACCCAGAGGTGCTTCGGATGGCCGGGCGCGTTGTCCGCATCTACCAGCACGCTCGCCGCGGCAGTAAGGCCGTCGTCGACTTCGGCCCTGTGGTGGGCCTCCAAGACACCTGGTGGGAGCACAAGCGTCCGCCAGTTGGCAATTGGGTCATTGTGCAGGCGCACCTCTGGCTCCCGCCGGGAACGCATTCCGAACAGCAGGTCTTCTGGATTGACCAATGGGAGTCCTGGGCCGCAGGCGACACCCCGATGCGGGCCCAGCGCCATCAGCGGAGGATGGAGAAAGAGACCGCGAGTCAAGGCGCAACGGGAGCGCGCGCCGCAGCGCCCCTGAATTCGACCCAGGGTTCACCGCAATCGATTGATGACAGCCATTTCCCGACCTCGGCTGGTCCGCTCTTTCAGACGACGGCCATGGCATTTGATGCTGGCCTGGATCAAGTGATGTCGACTGCCAGCGAGATTGCTGCTGGAATGGGCGCAAGAGCCTATGGGCCGGCGGAGGTCGGCGGTGGAGTGCTCCTGTCCGTCTGGCCTGCGGCGGGGGAGCCGACCTTCGCATCGGTCACGGCCCGATCGATGCCCGAGGGTGGCGCTTGGGTCGGAGTGAGCGCTCAGAGTCTCCGGTCAGAAGCTCTCGACATCGTGGACGACATCTCCGGGGCGCTGCAGTCAAGACTGGGCGGCCTCGAGACCCGGACCAATCCGCCCGAACGAGTCGGGGACTACGACCGCGGGGTGACTAGAAAGCTGGAAGCTGAGATCCAGGATCTGCTGGAAGCGATGTCCGCTGATCCTTCGGCCTGGGAGCATCTCTCTCGTGCCGTCTACGAGCGGGAGGTGCTGCTTCAGCACTTGACTGAGCTCGGGGCCTAGACTCGGTGGCGTGGAGGGTCCGGTCGAGATCCAGCGGCGAATCGAAAGGCTCGTCAAGCGGGTGCGGCGGCGAGACGACTACGGGAAGCTACTCGCTACCGGTCAGGCGATCCTCCCTGTCGATGAGGTTGAGGATCCGGACGCTTGGCGGGCGGAGATCAAACGGCAAGCGCGAGCAGATCGCATCAAAGTTCGCACCGGGATTACCGGCGGCACGCTCTGGGCCCTGACTGCCGGGCCTCTGACCGACGCGCAGCGCGAGGAGGACACTCGTTACTTCCACCTCTACCACCGGCTCGAGTCGGAAGCCCGTGCCCGCGGCCATGCTTTCAAGGTCGAGCTTCGCGATGGGGAGGAGGCCGTCTTCAGCTGTGAGCGATGTGGCTCCCTTGGCTACGCGGACGCAGCCGCCGGTCCGCTTGTCGGCGGCCAGCTCTTCGAGTTCGACTGTTCTGGAGAAGAGCCGTCAAACTAGCGGCGGCGGCATAGGCACTACTTCGTTACACGAAGGTCGAGAGCACAGGAGGAGATACGCGGTGCGGAGCTTCGATCAGGTGGCGTCGGTGTTGAACGCGGTCGGGATGGCCTCGGCGAAGGAAGAGCCGCTAGACAAGGGTGCCCTCTGTCGAGAGCTAGAGATTGAGCCCCAAAGCCTGGAGATGCTGCTCGAGGAACTCGAGAGAGTGGGTCTGGCGTGGTTCGAATTCGATGAAGATGGAAAGGAAGTCTTTCCGTACCTGGCTACGGCGGGGAGTCAGTACTTAGCCGCGAGGGGCGAGATCCCGGCCGAAGTTCTGCATTTCTTGCCAGGGACCCTCGATGATCTACATGCCCGCAGGGCCTTGATTGCAGGAGGCGCCGTCCTCGTCGACCAGTTCCGATACGCCCTACTGCACGGGGATGGAGTCGAACATGCAAAGCAACTGGTTCCGGATGCCTTCGTCGGAGCGGTCGATAAGGATCTGGTCCTCAACCTGTTTGCGGCAGCCGTAGCCCTGATGGCTCGTCTCTCCAGCAATTCGCCAGCGGGGTGTCTTGCCGAGGAGATCATCGCGGTGGCCTTGCTTAGGGAGGCTTCAGCTTGGATAGATATGGAGGCCGAAGAGGGAGCGCTTTCGATTGAGGAGGCCGAGCGGGCGAGTACGGAGCTGTCGTGCATCTACGACCTGTTTGGCGACAGTGACGTCCTGTATCTCTTTGAGATGGAGGAGCCATCGGATGCGGCTCTTGCGGGTCACTCGACGATTAATCGGATGGCTGGCGTCGCTGACCAGAGATTGGAGGCTTGGTTCGAGCCCTTCTGGACTGCGGCCGCGACTGGTTATCTGGATGAACGGAAGGAAGCTGGCTCAGAGGGGGACTCGCCCGACGGCTGAGGGGTCGGGCGGGTCGCCAGCTTCAGGACTCCTGCGTCCCGGTCGACCACGGCCCGTGTCCCGCCTCGACCTCATCGTCGAGGAAGTCGGCGCTGCCGACACCATCGTCGAGAAGGTGGATGTAGGTGCGGAGCGTGAAGCCTGGATCCGCGTGGCCGAGCCAGACCTGGATCTGTTTGAGGTTCTTACCGTTGGCGAAAAGCAACGAGGCGCAGGTGTGGCGGAAGTTGTGGAAGCTGACCCAGGGCATCCCGACCAGCTTTCGGGCAGGATTTAGGACGCGGTCGGCGACCTTGCCCCGGATCAGCTCGGTGCCGACGTCGGAGGTGAAAACCGGCTCCTGGGGACCGGAGTAGTGCGCTTCGCGATGCTCGCGAAGCCTTGCGGCCATCCGCGGCGCCAGAGGAATGTCTCGACGGCCGGCGCCGCTCTTCAGTCGCCGGCGCTTGCCGCGGTAGACCTGCTCGCGGACCTGGACGACCGGCTTGCCCTCGAGTTGCAGATGCTCCCAGGTCAACCCAATCACCTCCGATATCCGCATTCCCGTGTGGACAAGGAACTCGAAGAACAGGTGCCAGTCCTCTGGAATCGCCGAGAGCAGGGCTGCGAGCTCCTCCTTGGTCAGAGCCTTGGCGCGCTCCTCGTCGGGGATCTCCTCGACGAGTGGAGCGGGGATGCGGACGCCTCGAATCGGGTTCGTGCCGATCAACCCATCCTCGAGCGCGGTGGCAAAGAGCGTCGACAGCGATGCCCTCGTTTTCCTGATCATCGAGGTGCTCAGGCCGTCGTTGCGCATCGCCATCAGGCGCTCGCGGACGTCTTTGGGCTCGATCTCGCTCAACTTCCATTTCGCCCACCGCGGCATCGCGTGGTTCTGAATCGTTCGCCGATACTCGGGGCGGGTGGTCTCTGAGAAGCCCCGCTGAGTCCGCCCGGCGTAGGTCTCGATCCACTGCTCGAAGTACTCGCCGAAGCGGACTCGGTCGACCGGTTTGCTGTCGACGGAATCGCGAAGAGCCTTCTTCTCACGCGCCTCGTTGAAGGTGCGGCAGGTTTCTTTGTGCTGGCGACCGCGGTGGCGCCAGGTGATCACGTAGGGGCAGGTGCATCGCTCTCCGCCCTTGCATCGATTCCCATGGGCGCGGTAGATGCCTGGGGTGGAGGTCTTGGCTAGCTGGGTCATCGTCTTCTCCTTTCGCCAGCTGCGCTGGCGTGTGGTCCGTTGCCTCTTCCACGGACGAACTGGACCTGGCGCCACCCCTCGGCAACAGCATCGCGCGATTCGGCAACCAGGAAGCAACATGACGTCGTCTGCCAGCCGCAAAGGACCGCAAACAGCCGCAACTCAAAGTTGCCGAGATCACCGCTATTGCGCATCGGACCGCGAAATCGCCAAACAGCCGCAAACGGCCGCAACGCATTCAGGCTTTTCTCAGTCCGGAAACCGGGGTTCGAATCCCCGTAGCGGTATTACGATGCCAAGACGTTCAAGTGCTTTGGTCCCATCTTCCTTGTGGTTGACCGCACCGCTTTTGATTCGCTCGGTGACAATCGCCGCGGCTTCTTCGTCGGCGAGGCACTCGTGATTGAGTGATTCCCGCCGCGAGCGGCGGCGTGCTGCCTTCCCGTTCGCGGTCAGCTTCTGTGGCTTGCAGAGCAGACAGCCGCTGCGACGATGCTTGGGGCGTTTGCGCTTGTGATGGGCCACCGCCCAAGCTTTACATATCGAGCTTGATTGTCTGCGGCGGCTCCTGGTATCGACGGCCGCCCTGGATACAGTCGGCCAGATGAGTTGGCAGGGTGGCAAGAAGGGGAGAGAAGCATCCAGGGTAAGCACTCGTTCTTCGACCCGACGGGCCGTCGGCCACCGCTGGCGTGACTACAGGACGGCTTCCGGCCGGCGTCCCGTCAAAGAGTTCCTCGACCGATTGGACGATGAGGATCTGGCATCTGTGATCGCCGCGATGAGAGAGGTGCGCCAGCAAGGCCTCAAAGCGGCGCGGCATCTCGATGGCGAGATCTATGAGGTGCGTGCCGACGGCAAGGGCGTCATCTACAGGATCCTGTTCGCTCCCCAGGGCAAGCGCAAGCAGGTATTCCTTTCGCTGGAGGCGTTGAAGAAGAAGAAGCGGAAGACGCCGCCGGAGGCGATCCGTTTGGCGAAACGAAGGCTGCGCGATTGGCAACAGCGAGGCGAATGATCATATTAAGCTTGAGATATTGACTTTGAGATGCTACCTTCGGCATAGCGAAAGGAGGATGCAGTGACCGACCGTGACTTTCTCGACGAGCTGGTTGATGAGCGAACCGCTCGCAGCCCAGGTTTCCCGGCGATGGTTGAGGCCGCTGAACGACGCCGCGAGCTCCTCGGAGCACTTGCCGAGCGTCGGCGCGAGGGCGAGCAGTCCCAGACTGCCGTGGCGGCGGCGATGAACAGCTCTCAGTCGAGCATCGCTCGGCTTGAGACCTCGGCTACCGACGCCCGCATGTCGACGCTCGACCGCTATGCCCGCGTTCTCGGCTATCGCCTGCAGTACCACCTCATTCCGGAGGCAGAGGCCGGGCCCGCGGTTGTCGTGCATGGGGCCGAGGCCCGACCAGATCAGCGCGAAACCGCCTGATCGAGCGGTATCCGATGTCCTAGTCCGGCAACTTCCAATTCTCATCCGGAAACCGGGGTTCGAATCCCCGTAGCGGTATGGCTCCGGAAAGCCGAATCGACCGCCCCGAGGGGCGGTTTTTCGTTTCAGGGCAACGCCTGGGGCAACAGGATGCGGGTGCCGTGCAGAGCGCTTGCCCCCTTGCTGCCGGGGGACACGTCCCAGCTGATGCCTTCTGATCGCCTTGTCACCCGTGACTCGTGTGAGAGCTAACAGCCAAGTCGATGGGATCATCGAGCGGCTTCGGGCCATCGTAGCCAAGCAGAGGCTGCCCCTCGAACCGCTCACGGCAGCAACTGGAAGGCGACCTCGTGCCGCGGGCGGACGACGCTGAAGTGGCGGCGGTCGAGGGTTGCCACTTCCGTGACGTCGAGCCGTTCGGCCGCGGCGATCACCGAGGCGTCTACGGTGCCGAGCGGCAGGTCGCGGTACTCGGCGACGAGCTCCGCGATGCGAACGGGGTCGCCGGCATGCAGCGGCTCGATCGCGAAGCTGCCGCCGGCGAGATCGCCGAGGAAGCGAACCTCCGCCTGCCAGCCAAGCCGGGTTTCGATCAAGTAGGCGACCTCGGTGATGACGAGCGTGGGGAGGACGAGCGGCCCTGGGTGGGATTCGAGCAGCTCCAGGCAGGAGGAGTGGTGGGCGTCGTCGGCGTCGACGTAGGCGTAGAGGGGGCCGGCGTCGAGGATCAGCGCGATGGGGCGATCTCCGAGGCGAGGATCTCCTCGATCCGCTCCGAGACATCGCTATGGCCGCTGCGCCCGCTGGCGGCGGCACTGAGGCGTCGCCGCCCGCCCGTTCCGAGATGCTGCTCCAGCGCGGTGCGGGTGACGTCGGCGATCGTCACGCCGCGCCGCTCGGCCTCGTGGCGAAGCCGAGCGTCGAGGTCGTCGGGGAGCTTCACGGTGGTGCGGCGCATGGAGATGCCAGCATACCATTTTGATTTTGCCTGGCGCAAATCGCCTTGACCTCAAAGTCGACCTGCGAATCGTCCTGAGGAGAAGTTCAGGAATGCACCGTGGCGCCGTGGCGGTGGCGATCGCCGCCGAGCGGCGCGTAGTCGAGGGCGGTGTCCATCGCGGCAGTAAGGCGGCGCCGAGCCCAGTCGCCTCAGACGATGGTCGCCTGCAACAGTGCCCCTATCGCGCCGCAGCTCAGCACTACGTAGAGCACAGTCATCTTCGAGTGCCAGCGGTTGAGCGCGAGGAAAGCGCCGATCGCGAGCAGGGCGGTGTAGACGTCGACCACGCTGGTCTTGACGATTTCCACGGTCACCGCGGCGATCAGGCCGACGACGCCGGCCGCGACGCCGAGGAGGAAGAGATGGAGGCGGGCGTTTTCGGCGACGGCGACGAGCTGGCGGTGCAGGAAGATCGGGAAGACGAATGCGGGCAGGAAGATGCCGAGCGTTATCACCAGGGCGCCGAGGAGTCCGCCGGTCAGGTAGCCGACGAAGGTGGAGAAGATGATCAGCGGCGCCGGCAAGATGCCGCCGATCGCAAGCCCTTCCACGAACTGGTCGTTCGTCAGCCAGTGGTGGCCTTCGACGGCGCTGCCGTGCAGGAAGGGGACGACGGTATAGGCGCCGCCGAAGGTGAGCAGCCCGGCCTTCAGGCCCTCGAAGAAGATTTCTCCGGTGAGCGAGACGGTGATCGTCCCGGCTGCGACCAGGACGACCCCGAGCGGGCTGAGCGTGAACGAGCCGGCGCGCCCGAGAAGGCCGCGCGCGCCGCGCCACAGCTCATAGGCGAGGCCGCCCCCCAGCAGGACCAAGATGAAGCTCGCACCGGCGAAGATCGTCAGCGCGAAGCCGGCGAGCGCGATCAGGGCGAGCGGGACGTCGGTGATGAAGGAGCCGCCGAGGCGCACGAGCGCTCGTGCCACAAGCGCCCCGACCGCCGCGGTCAGCCCGTAGAAGAGGGTGTGCAGGTGCCCGGCCAGGTTAGCCTCGACGTAGAGGGCCGAGAGGCCGAGCATGAGGACGAAGCCGGGCAGCATGAAGCCGAGGCCCGCGAGGAATCCGCCTAGCTTGCCGCCGCGGTGGCGGCCGAAGTAGACGCAGAGCTCATGTGCCTCTGGGCCAGGGAGCACCTGATAGACGGCGAGCAGGCGCTTGAAGTGCGTCTCGCTGATCCACTGTTCCTCATCGACGCACTCGCGCTTGATCATCGCGATCTGTGCCGCCGGCCCACCCCAGGCGAGGCAGCCGAACTTGAGGAAGCGGGTGAAGATCGCGCCGAGCGATTCGCTGTTCTCGACAGTTCGCCCGGTCGTCATGGCCGGCGGGATTGTGCCCTAGCGCCGCGCCGCGCGGGCGAGTCGTCAGCGAGGTTCAGGAGAGAGTGGCGACGCCCCTGCTATTCGCCGCCCATTTGTTCGCCGCTCATTCCCGAACCACTCATCTGCTTCCCGGCACTCATCTTCTCCCCACCCATCTCGGACCCCATCTTTCTTGACTTCGGGCGGCGGCCCTCCGGTGTCCCTCGAAGCTGTGGCACATCGCGCAGCCCTGGCTGACGAACAGCTCGCGTCCTTCCTTTACGCTGCCGATTTCATCGGTCCGCAACGTTCCCGGAGGCGAGCTGCTTCCGCCTTCGACCAAGACGCCGATCAGGACGCCGATCAGGACGCCGATCCCGACCAAGCAGACGGCGCCAAGCGCGAGCAGGAACGGTCGATGATCGTGAACAGAGACCGGCGCCTGCTCATGGCTCCAACCTAACCCGGCACCGAGGCTTCGACAGGCGGCTAGGGGCCACCGGCGCTGCCCTCCTCCTTGCCCTGGATCACCGTGCGGCGCCGGCGGTACGGGATAGCGCCGGCGAGTTCACCTATGAGGTGGGGCGCCCAGTGCAGTACGGGGATTTCCACCTTTTCGGCTGGGTGAAATACCGAAGCCGAGACCGCGCATAACCCGGATGGACGTCCATGCACGGGGGCATAGCCTGAGATCCTCGGTCAATGGCAGCTCGCGAGGAAATTCAAGGCAGAGCGTCGGTGAAGGCCAATGCAGAGCGCTCGCAGTCCAGCGAAGCACCGGTGCTCGCGGCGCGTGACGTCGCGAAGAGCTTTCATCGGGGCATCTGGCCGTTGCGCCGCAGGATCGAGGTGCTGAAAGGCGCCACGCTGGAAGTCCGTCCCGGCGAGCTGGTCGGTTTGGTCGGCGAGAACGGCTCGGGCAAGAGCACGCTGATGCAGATCATTGTCGGCCTCTTGAAGCGCGATGCCGGCGAGGTCGACCGGCCCGACCGTCTCGGCTACTGCCCGCAGTTGCCGATGGTCTGGGAGAAGCTGACCGTCGATGAGCACTTCGAGCTGTACGGTCGGGCTTACGGCTTGGAGGGCGCCGTTCGCGAGCAGGCGGTCATCGGCCTGCTCGAAGAACTGCAATTCGCCAAGTACCGCGGCTATCGGATCGAGGAGCTCTCGGGTGGCACGCGGCAGAAGCTGAACTTGGCGCTCTCGCTGATGCACGAGCCCGAACTGCTGTTGCTCGACGAGCCCTACTCAGGCTTCGATTGGGAGACCTACCTGCGCTTCTGGGAGATGTCGGAGCGACGCCGCGACGGCGGCATGGGCATCTTGATCGTCTCCCACCTGCTCGCCGAGCGCGATCGGCTCGATCGCATGTGGGAACTGTGCGAAGGGCGGATCTGCACTTGCTGAGCGCGGCGCTGCCGACCAGTACCGCCTTCGTCCGCGAGCACCTGCGGGCACCGCTCACCCTCGTCCTGCTGGTCGCGATTCCCGTCTTCTTCGTCCTTATCTTCGCCAGCGTGCTCGGCGAATTCGCCGAGGCGCTCGGCGGCACCCTCGCGAGCCAGTCCGCGACGGCGATCAGCGCCGGCTGGGCGGCCGCCTTCCTCTCCGGCACGCTCGCCTTCTTCCAGGTCTCCTCCTCGCGCGGCGCCGACCGCCGCCTCGCCGCCGCCGGGTTGGGGCCGGTGCGAGTCGCCGTCTCGCGCATCGTCGCCGCGCTCGCGATCGGGCTCACGGTCAGCGCCGTCGCCTTCTTGACCCTCTGGCTGCGCAGCGGCATTGGCCATCCCCTCCACGCCGCGGTCGCGATCTTCACCTTCGCCGCGATCTACATCGGCATCGGCGCTCTGATCGGCGCCTTCGTCAAGGGGCAGCTCGAGGGCTCGCTCCTGGTCATCCTGGTCTTCTCGGTCGACGCCTTCTCCGGGCCGCAGATGACGAGCAACGGGCTCGTCTCGGTCACGCCGACCCGCAACGCGGCGAACCTTTTGATTGCCGCGGGCGGCGGCCAGGGCTCGCCCGGTGGCGATTGGGTCGGTTCCCTGGCGGTAGCGCTCGGCGCGCTCGCCGTTGCCCTCGCGGCCTTCTGGTTCTCGGCGCGGACGAGGGCCTAGCGATGCTGCTGCGCGCCCGCACCGCAACCGCGATGGCCTTTCGCGATCAGGAGCGTCGTCCGCTGGTTCTGATCCTGCTCGTGATCGTGCCCGCCTACGTCATCACCCGCAGCATCGCCGAGACGTTGCCTACGCCCCGCACGATCGGCCTGCCGGGCGGGGTGGTGGTGACGACGACGATGCGCGACTTGCACGGCGCCGGCATGGGCGGACTTGTCGTCGCCTTCGTCGTCGCCTTGGTCGGCGTCTTCGTCATGCAGTCGGCGCTGGAGGGAGATCGCCGTCTCGTCCTCGCCGGCTACCGCCCCGGCGAGACGGTGATCGCCCGCCTTCTCGTCCTCAGCGCGGCGACGGCGCTGGTCGTCGCCGTGGCGGCGATCGTCACCGCGCTCAACTTCACCGCCGCCTCATGGCTGCCGATGGTCGCCGGCCTGGCGTTGATCGGGACGATCTACGGCGCGATCGGTGCGCTCGCCGGGGCGGTGCTCGACAAGCTCGCGGCCACCTACCTGATCCTCTTCTTGGTGATGACCGACCTCGGCGTCGTGCAGAGCCCGATGTTCCACACCGAACCCGGCTCGCTCGCCATCCTCTTGCCGGGCTACGGCCCTTCGCGATTGGTGTACGAGGGGGCTTTCTCCACCAGCTTCCACGCTGGGGCGGAGCTGACGCTCAGCCTCGCCTGGCTCGCAGCACTCTCGGTCGGCGTTTACTTCGTGCTGCGTCGAGCGGTCGACGTGAGTGACTGACTCTCGCGGTTAGCGGTGCCGTGGCGACAACCGCCAGGCTGACGTAGGAGTGGGCGGGCGTGGTTGCGCGGGGCCAGCCTTGTGGGCCGATTCCGGTGCGACGGGATTGACGCTGGGCCGAAAGGCAGGTGCTCTGCCGGCAAGCGATTTCCCAGCACGGCGAACAGATCTCATCGGTCAAGGTTGCCGCTCCAGACTCCGATGGTTGGAAGTGATTTCTGGGCTGAGTCAACGCCAGCGAAGGACCGTCCTTGTCGGCGGCTTCCTTGCCCTCTGCCTGCTCGTCGCCTTTACCGCTCGCGCTCTGCTCGGGTTTGGCGGTCATAGCACCCATGTGCTCTTCAACACCTGGATCTACAACGCCCTGATGCTGATGAGCGCCGCCGCCTGCCTGCTGCGGGCTGCGCTGGTGCGCCGCGAGCGGTTGGCTTGGGTGCTTCTTGGCCTTGGCTTGCTGCTCTTCGCCGGTGGAGACATCTATTTTGCGGCTGCCCTCGCCGAGCGGGAGACGGTGCCGATTCCCTCTCCAGCCGACGGCGGCTACCTCGCCTTCTACCCGCTCGCCTACGCGGCGCTGGTCGCCCTTCTGCGGGCGAGGATCGGGACCTTTCCGGTAGCGCGGTGGCTGGACGGCGCGATCGTGGGCTCCGCGGTTGCAGCGCTGGCGGCGGCGTTCGCCCTCGGGCCGATCCTCGATGCCTCCAGCGAAGGACAGACGCTTGCCGTTGCGACCAACCTTGCCTACCCGATCGCCGACCTGACTCTGTTGACGATGGTGGCGACCGCCGCCTCGTTCACCGGCTGGCGGCCGGGGCGCAGTTGGGCGGTCCTCGGGGCCGGCCTCTTGTTGCTCGCCGTATCCGATGGCGGCTATTTGCTGCAGTCCGCCAAGGGAACCTACGTCGAGGGCACGATTCTCGACGCCGGCTGGCCGTGCGGTGTTCTGCTGGTGGCTTGCGCGGCATGGATCGAGCCGGGCACCGCCGAGCCACTGCGATCGCGGGCGGTGCGGATCGTCGCGATACCGGCCGTCGCGGCGTTGGTGGCGATCTCCATCCAGGCAGTCGAACGATTCGCCACCGCCCCAACCGCCGCCGCGGTCATCTCCCTGATCACCCTGATCGCGGTTGTCGTGCGCTTGGTCCTCTCTTTGCGTGAGAGCCACGGCGAAGCTCGCACAAGCGCGCGGGAGTCGCGCACCGATGAGTTGACCGGGCTTCCTAACCGCAGAGCGCTGATGCAGGACCTGGAACACGCGACAACGCGACCGGCAGCGGCCGGGTTCCTCCGGCTCCTCGTGCTGTTCGACCTCGACGGCTTCAAGCTCTACAACGACACCTTTGGCCACCCCGCGGGAGACGCCTTGCTGGCGCGACTCGGCGGGCGACTGGAGCGCTTCGCGACCTCGCAGGGCGGCCGCGCCTACCGGTTGGGTGGCGATGAGTTCTGCCTTCTGTCCGAGTGCACGGCGGCGGAGGTCGACGCGATCATCGCCGGCGCCACCGCGGCGCTCTCCGAGCGTGGCGAGGGATTCGCGATCGGAGCCTCGCAGGGCAACGTCCTGCTGCCGAGCGAGGCCGGCTCGGTCAAGGAGGCGTTGCAGCTCGCCGACCGGCGGATGTACGCGAACAAGGTCAGCGAGCGGACCTCGGCCGGCTCGCAGTCGCGCGACGTGCTGCTGACGGCGCTACGCGAGCGTCAACCGCAGCTGGCCGAGCGAGCCGTTGATGTCGCCGAGCTGGCGCTGGCGGTCGCCGGGGAGCTGGGAATGGAAGCTGAGCAACGCGATGAGGTCTACCGCGCCGCGCAGCTGCACGAGACCGGGAAGATGGCGATCCCCGACGCGATCCTCAACAAGCCGGGCCCGCTCGAGGAGACCGAGTGGGAGTTCGTCCGCCGGCACACCCTGATCGGCGAGCGGATCATCGCCTCGGCGGCGGCGCTCGTGCCGGTTGCACGCCTGGTTCGCTCGAGCGGCGAGCGTTGGGACGGCAGTGGCTATCCGGATTCCCTGCGCGGCGAGCAGATCCCACTCGGCGCGCGGGTGGTCGCCGTTTGCGACGCCTACGCGGCGATGGTCTCAGAGCGCCCCTACAGCGTCGCGATGCGTCCCTCGCGAGCGCTCGAAGAGCTGCACCGCAGCGTCGGCGCGCAGTTCGACCCCAAGGTCGTTGCGGCCTTCGAGCGGGTCGCCACGCGGCGCGGTGTTCCCGGCGCCGCGATGCGAGCTGTGTCCAAGCCGTCCCCCTAGTCCAGCCACGCCCTTCACCCGCCACTCCTCGATCGCGGCCCCGAGCTCGGCCCAGCCTGAGAAATCGATGCGCAACCCGTGCTCACTACTGAGCCTCAGGCTGCAGAGGGAGGCTTCGCACGGGCCGCCGGCACGACCGTGCCGAGCAGGCCGCGCAGGGTTGCGGCGAGGATGACCAGAGGGTCGTAGTACTCGCGCCACAACACGATCTGCCCGTCGTGAACGTCGAAGCGCCCACAAATCCAGAACTGGACTCGCAGGCGGCCCCACTGGAGCACGTCGGTGCGTTCGGTGAGAACGGTTGGCCCGTCCGCCGAAATCGCGTGTATGTGCATCTCGACATGAGTGCCGATCCTGAGAAGGGCTTGAAACAGCTTGCGCACCCGCTCGCGGCCGCGCACAGTCGGCAGCCAGCTATTTTCGTAGACCACGTCCTCTGCGAGAAGCCCCACCGCGGCATCGCTGTCCGTGACTGTTCGAAGGTGGTCGATGAATCGCTCCACAACCGCCGTGGGCGCTGAATCGGTCATCACGCCCCCTCGGCCGTGCCGAGCCGGCGCCGCGCCGCCTCGGCGGCGAGCTCGGAGCGGTTTCGCACATCGAGCTTTGCGTAGATGTGGGAGAGGTGCACCTTGACGGTGCCCCGGGTGATGAACATCTGCTCGCCGATCTGAGGATTGGTCAGGCCTGTGGCGGCGTGCCGCACGACCTCGAGCTCGGTTGGGGTGAGGCTCTCCCAGCCGCCCGGCGGGCGCTTGCGCTCGCCGCGGGCACGGCGCGCCCACGCGAGCGCCTCGCCGGCATCGAGAGCGCTCCCTTCGGAGAAAGCCCCCTCCAGGTCCTCACTGTCAAGGCGCTCGCGCAGAGTCTGCTCCAGCGTTGCGACTCGTAGGCACCGTGCCCGCGAGCGCACCAGATCGTGGCGGGAGCGGGCCTCCTCGGCGGCGCCAAGCAGCCGCGCCGCCTCCCGATCGCTGTGCAGGCCTCCGGCGACCTCCGCGAGCAGCTCGAGCGCTTCGGGGATCAATGCAACCAGGCCACGGGCCTCGATTTCCTCCAGGGCGCGGTGGACGTGCCCGTCGGCCTCGCTCCATCGCTCCACGTCGAGCGAGACGGATGCCAGGCACATGTGGGCCAGGGCGAGAACCCAGGAGGCTCCCGTCCGTTCGGCCACTTCCACCGCTTGGCGGGCGGTGTTCGCCGCCAGATCGAGATCGCCCAAGGCGTAGTGGACGTCGGCCTGGATCTTCAGCGCGTAGGCGAGCATGTAGCCACCGTCGAGCCCCGTCGCGATCTCCGGCTCCAGACGCCGCAGGGCTGAGGCGCTGCGGCCGTTTGCCGCTTCGGCTTGAGCGAGCGTGCAGTCGAGCAGGCCGGCGACCAAGCCGGCGCCTGCCCTGACGGCATGCTCGGTTGCCACCTCCAGACGTCCCAGCGCCTGCTCGGGACGCCCACGCAGCAGATCGGCGCGGGCCAGATACCAGTGAGCCGCGCCCTCGGTGGTCGGCTCTCCCACTTCGCGCGCCGCCGCGATCGCCCGCCGGCAGTGCTCCTCACACGCCGCCCAGTCGGCGGACTCGCAGTCTCTCGCTGCGGCCCCGCACCAGTGCCAGGCGAGTTGCTCGCGGTAGCCCATCCGCTCCATCAGAGGAAAAACCTCCCCTTCGATCGCAAGGACCTCCTCATGTCGGCTTTCCCATAGGTAGGTCCAGGCCAGGATCTGGGTGGCGTCGGCCACACACCATTCATCGCCGCTCTCGCGCGCAAGAGCCACCGATCGCTCCTGCCCCGCTCGGGTTCCCTTCGGGTCGTCAAGGAGCGTGACCGTGCCCATCGCATCCAGCGCCCGCGCCATGGTCGAGCGGTCGCCGGCTGCCTCTGCGAGCTCGAGGGCCTCTTCGCCATACTCGATCGCCTGCTCATAGCCGCCGCCGTAGACCATCAGGTAGGAGCGGCCCCACAGCGCCCGGGCGCGCAGGGGAGCGTCCGCGGGCGCGGCGTCGAGCGCCTGCCCATAGCCGCTCTCAGCGGCCGCGAAGCGGCCCCCCAGCTTCCAGTAAAAGGTCAGGGCAACGGCCAGCCGCAGCGCCTTGTCGGGATCGGTCTGCGCCGCGTACTCCAGGGCACTCGTCAAGTTTGCGTCCTCGGCGGCGAGAGTCCGCAGCCAGAGGTGCTGATCGGCCCTTCCCAGATGCGGCTCGACCTCCTCGGCGAGGGCGAGCAACGCGTCGCGGTGGCGGTCGCGCACCGGCTGCTCGTCGGGAGAGTGGCCGAAATGGTCGAGCGCGTACTGTCGCACCGTCTCCAGCAGGCGGTAGCGGGTGCTCGGCTCGCCGTCCTCGACGAGAACGAGCGAGTTGTCGACCAGCGAGCCGAGCAGGTCGAGCACCGCGACGCGCTCGAGGCCCTCGTCGGCAGTCACCTCCTCCGCCAGATCGAGGGTCCAGCCGCCGGTGAATACGGCCAGCCGGCGCAGCAAAAGGCGCTCGTCCTCCTCCAGCAGCTCATAGCTCCAGTCGACCGACGCTCGCAGCGTCTGCTGGCGCGGCAGCGCGCCTCGCGCCCCGCCGGTCAGCAGGCGGAAGCGATCCGCCAGCGCCGCGGCGATCTCCTCGACTGCCATCAGCCGCACCCGCGCGGCGGCGAGCTCGATCGCCAGCGGTATGCCGTCCAGCGCATGGCAGATGCCGGCCACGGCAGCCGCGTTGTCGTTGCCGATCGAGAAGTTAGGGCGGACCTTCAGCGCTCGCTCGATGAAGAGCCGGACAGCGTCGGACTGCGCCAGCCCCTCGACCGGCTCGGGCATGCGCTCGGCGGGCAGCGACAGCGACGGCACCCGCCAGCTGGTCTCCCCGGCGACGCCCAGCGGAGCGCGGCTGGTGGCGAGGATCGCCCCCCCGGGCGCGCCGTGGAGCAAGGCTTCCCCCGCGGCAGCGCTCGCCTCCAGCAGGTGCTCGCAGTTGTCGAGGACGATCAGCGCCCGCTGTTCGGCCAGGTGGGAGACGGCTGCCTCCAGCGGCGTCTGGCCGGACAGCGGGCGAACGCTCAGAGCGGTGGCCAGTGCCGATCCGAGCTGCTCCGGATCGAGGACCGGGGCCAGCTCAACCCACCAGATCCCGTCGGGATAGCGATCCACGGCGTCGGCAGCCGTCTGCAGCGCCAGCCGGGTCTTCCCACATCCCCCGGCCCCGGTCAGCGTCAGCAGCCGCGTGCCTTCCAGCGCCGCCTGGATCTCGCGCAGCTCGGTAATCCGCCCGACGAAGCTGGTGAGCTGGCCGGGAAGGTTGTTCGGAAGCGCGTCGAGCGAGCGCAACGCCGGAAACTCCCGCGGAGCATCCTCGTCGAGGAGCTCATGCACGTGCTCGGGTCGGCCGAGATCGCGCAGACGGTGCACCCCCCGGTCGGCAAGTTGAGCCCCGATCGGCAGGCGATCGACCACAAGATCGTGCGTGGCCCGCGAGAGCAGGACCTGGCCGCCGTGCGCGAGCTCGCGCAGCCGCGCGCAGCGGCTCAGCGCCAATCCGAAGTAGTTGCCCTCGTCTCGGAGCTGCGCCTCCGCCGTGTGCAGCGCGACGCGCACCCGCAGCGCCGGTCCCTCGGGCCAAGCGTGTGCGCGCATGCGACGCTGGATCTCGAGCGCCGTCGCGACTGCATCCGAGCCGCGCGAGAAGGCGGCGACGATGCTGTCGCCCTCGCCCTGCTCGACCGGCCGCACCCCTCCGTGGAGCGCCACCGCCTCCTCCAGCAGCGCATAGTGCTCGGGCACGGCGAGCGCCATCGCCTCCGGCTCGTCCTGCCAGAGGCGCGTCGAGCCCTCGATGTCGCTCAGCAGGAAGGTGACCGTGCCGGCCGGTAGCGCGAACGTCGCTGTCTGACTTCCTTCCACATCTCCCCAGATGAGCGGACGACCGAGTGCCCGGCCCGCCGCGGATGATCCCACAGAGCCGTTGGCCGAACTGCCCACCCCGGTATCCACAACGCGAGAAGCAGTAGACATGGCCACCTCCATAAAGGCCAGCCCCAGCGGCCGGCATCAAGGCGAAGCTATGACCCGCAAGTGGCCACTACATCTGCCAGATGGCATAAATGTCGATATGACCGGTGACAATTCCCGTAGCGGTATGGCTCTGGCTAGGATCAGATCTGGCGCTAGTCGAGTACGACTCACGACGAGAGGCTTACCGGTGAGGGAAAGGCGCGATCTGATCGTCTCCAAGGGCTGGCTTCAGGCCTGCCTGTTGGTTGTCCTGTTCGGGTTTCTCGTCCTCGGCATTCTCGCCTACAAGACCTATCAAGACGACCCTCCGGTGGCTGCGAGGGTGGTGAACCCGGCCGGGCGAACGCTGTTCACCCGCAGTGACGTCAGCGCCGGCCAGAAGGTCTTTCTCCATAACGGCCTAATGGAGTACGGCTCGATCTTCGGACACGGCGCCTATCTCGGCCCTGACTTCACCGACGACTACCTTCACCGTGCGGCGCTCTCGGTCAAGGACCGGTACAGCGCGGGGGGAAAGGCAGGCGAAGCCGAGCAGAAGACGATCGACGACTTCCAGGCCAACCGCTACGACTCGGAGACCAACACCATCGTCTACAGCGCAGCGCAAGCGCGCGCGTTCGAGCAGCTGCGCCGCCACTACGCCGAATACTTCGGTGACCCGACTACGCGGTTCGGCCTGCGCCCGGACGCCATCACCAGCCCGCAGAAGATCAAGGAGCTGACTGCCTTCTTCAGCTGGTCAGCCTGGGCATCGGCGGCTCGTCGCCCGGGCCACAACTACTCCTACACCAACAACTGGCCCCCTGAGAAGTTGGTCGACAACACGCCGACCGCCAACGTGCTCATCTGGAGCGCGGTCTCCCTGATCGCGCTGCTCGGCGGGATCGGCCTCCTCTTCGGCGCCTTCGGTCGCTGGAACTTCCTCGGCTGGCGAGGCCGTGAGCAGGCAACCCTTTCCTTCCGTTCTCCAGGGGACGTGGCGCTCACCCCGGCTCAGCGAGCGACCGCCTGGTTCTTCCTGGTGATGGCGGCGCTATTCCTGATCCAGGCGCTGGTCGGCGCCGCCTCCCAGCACTACCGTGCCGATCTGGGCGACTTCTTCGGCATCGACCTCGCGCAGGTCTTCCCATACAACCTGACTCGCACCTTCCACGTGCAGCTGGCGATCTTCTTCGTCTCGGCTTCCTATCTGGCGGCGGGGATCTTCCTGGCACCGATGATCGCTCGGCGGGAGCCCAGGGGGCAGGGAAAGCTCGCCTACATCCTGCTCGGCGCGGTGGCCCTCGTCGTCTTCGGCAGTCTGATCGGCGAGTTCGCCGGGGTGCACGGCTGGCTCGGCGGCCTCGGGGGGCTGGTCGGCGACCAGGGCTTCGAGTACCTCGACCTCGGCCGCCTCTGGCAGGTGCTGCTGGTGATCGGGCTCTTCTTCTGGGTGGCGATCCTCTGGCGCGGCCTGCGTGGCCGCCTCTCGCGCGAGCACGTCGGCAACATGCCCTGGCTCTTCTTCTTCGCCGCCTTGGCGATCCCGGCCTTTTACGCGGTCGGCCTGCTCGCCAACGCCGGGGACACGTTCACGGTCACCGACTTCTGGCGCTTCTGGGTCGTTCACCTCTGGGTCGAGGACTTCCTCGAGCTCTTCACCACGGTGATGGTCGCCTACATCTTCGTCCTGCTGGGCGTCGTGCGCGAGAAGGTGGCGCTGACCGTGATCTTCCTCGACATCCTGCTCTACTCGGCGGGCGGGGTGATCGGCACCATGCACCACCTCTACTTCTCCGGCGAGCCCGCCGAGCACATGGCGCTCGGGGCGGTCTTCTCCGCGGCGGAGGTGATCCCGCTGACCTTCCTCACCGTCGAGGCTTGGAGCTTCCTGCAGCTCGGCGCCCGCCAGGAGTCGCGCTCGCGGATGCCGTTCCCGCACCGCTGGGCGGTGATGTTCCTCGTCGCCGTCGGCTTCTGGAACTTCCTCGGCGCCGGAGTCTTCGGCTTCCTGATCAACCTGCCGATCGTCTCCTATTACGAGATCGGGACGGCGCTCACCGCCAACCACGGCCACGCGGCGATGATGGGCGTCTACGGCATGCTTGCCGTCGGCCTGGCGATGTTCTGCCTTCGCTACCTGATTCCCGCCGAGCGCTGGCCCGAGCGCGCGGCGAAGACCAGTTTCTGGTCGCTCAACATCGGCCTCGCCTGGATGTGCTTCTCCGACCTGCTGCCGCTCGGCTTCATCCAGCTGTACGAGTCGGTCAGCAACAGCTACTTCCACGCCCGCTCGCTCGACTTCCTCACCAAATCGACCAACACCCTGCTCGAGTGGCTGCGCTTCCCGGGCGACGTGCTCTTCATCGTCGGAGGGATCCTGCCCCTGCTCTACATCTGTTGGCTGGGGGTGAGGCATCGGGTGAAGCGTGAGACCCTGGAGGAGCCGGAGGAGATCCTCTTCACCGACGTCACCGAGCCGGCTGCGGAGGGGGTCGCACCTTGAGCGCCGAGACCGTCGCCGCAACGGCCTACGCGGCGTTCCTGGTGGCCTGCGCCCTGGGTCTGGACGCCCTCGGGCGCCATACCCATGAGCGCTCGGGGCGCTTCCGCACGCAGGGCTTCAGCTACGACGCCGGCCTCGACCTCTGGGTGTGCCCCGAGGGCGAGCAGCTTCGCGCCTTCGCGACCGACCACCGGCATCGGGTCGCTCGCTACCGCGCCCGACCGATGATCTGCAACGCCTGCCCGGCCAAGGACGGCTGCACCGACTCCGAGGAAGGCAGGGAGATCGTGCGCCCGATGGACCCTTGGCCGCATTCGGAGGCGGGGCGCTTCCACCGCGGCATCTCGGTCGTCCTCCTCGGCCTTTCCTCGGTGATCGCCCTGGCGGGAATCTTCCTCACCCCGTCATTCCCGGATCTGATCCCTCTCGGCTCGATGCTCACCGTCAGCGTCCTGGTCGGGCTGCGGATGGCGCGGGCTTTCGCCGCGATGCTCTCGGGGTTCCCGGACGACCCCGGTTCGACGGCGGCCAGGGCGCTGACGCCCCCCAGGTCCGGCGCCCCGTCGTGAGCGAGGCGGTGCTGTTCGGGCACCTCGTCGGCGTGCTGCTCTTCGTGGGAGGCGTATTCGTCGCCGGAGTGAGCTTCGAGCGTGCGCGGCGCCGGCAGCGGCCGGCCGAGATCGCGCTCCTGCTGGGCTTGTCTCGTTCGGGGGCCGCGTTCGTCCTCGGCGGCGGCCTGCTCCTGCTCGCCCCCGCCACTCGACCTCGCGGTCGCGAAGCGCCATGTGCAGGTCGCCCCAGCTGGCCACGAAGGCAACCGCGGCAAACCGTGATGACTCCGACCAATCGTCTCCGCAGAAGCCAAACGACTCGCTCGATGCCCGGGGGCGCGCGCTGGCGTTTCTGGGCCGAGTCCGATTCGCACTAGTCGAGCTGTCTCGCCGCTGTAGTGTGACCAGCATGGCCCAAACTCCACCGCAAGGTGCTTCCAAGCCGAGGGTGCTCATCATCGGCGGCGGCGTTGGCGGGGTCGAGGAGATGCTTGCTCTGCACGATCTCTGCGGAGACCGAGTTGAGATCGCGCTCTATGCGCGGCGCCGCGAGTTCCTCTACCGGCCCTTGGCCGTCACCGAGCCGTTCGGTGCCGGCGAGGTGCTCAAGTTCGATCTTCGGCAGTTGACCGAGCGCTGCGGCGCTTCCTTCTCCCTCGACAGCATCATCTCCGTGGACACGGACGGACAACGCGTCAGGACGCACGACGGGGGCGAGGTCGAATACGACTACCTGGTCGTGGCTCCCGGCGCGCGAATGCTTTGGACCGTTCCCGGCGCGGCGACCTTTTGGGGTGGTTCAGATGAAGACGCCTCCGCTGATGTGGTGCGCAAGCTCCAGGCCGGCGCGCTGCGGAAAGTGATTTTCACGATGCCGGGTGGACTGGGCTGGCCGCTGCCGATCTACGAGTTGGCGCTCCTCGCCGCCGCGCAGTTGATGGATGCAGACGCCTTGAGCGCGGAGCTGAGAATCGTCACCCCTGAGGATGCGCCCCTTCAATTGTTCGGAGTGCGCGCCAGCGAACAGATGGGCCAACTGCTCGCCAGACGTGGCATCGAGATCGTCACCGGCGCCAGCCCCATCAAGTTTGAGAACGGGCAACTGGACGTCGCGCCAGGAGATCCCATCGAAGCCGACGCCGTAATCAGTGCGCCAGGTTTCAAGGGAAGGTCAGTTCAGGGTCTTCCCCACGACGAGAACGGCTTCATCCCAGTTGACGAGCACAGTCTGGTTCGAGGTCTCCAAAACGTCTTTGCCGTCGGGGATGTGACGAACTTTCCAATCAAGCAGGGCGGCATCGCCACGCAGCAGGCAGACGCCGCCGCGGAGGTGATTGCCGCTCAGGTCGGCAGCAAGGTCAAGCCCCAACCATTTGAGCCGATCCTGCGCGCGGTGCTGCTCACCGGGGAGGAGCCGAAATACCTCTATGGGAAGCTGGGAGGCGGCCACGGAGACACTTCGACCTTCAGCGATGATCCACCGTGGCGCGACGAAGGCAAGATCGTCGGGAAATACCTGGCGCCATTCCTGACCTTGACCTCCGACGCCGCCGCGCGGGCCCTTCGATCTTCATCGGACCGCCGCTGACTTCTTGACATGCCCCAGGTGGTCGCCTTGCCGCCTGCGGCACGACCCTTGCCACGCGGTCGACGCTGTGCATATCGAGGCGGAGCAGGTTCTCGATCCAGTCGTAGGTATAGGCGCCTCCGCGGGGGAAGGAACAGTGTCCCGTAGAGCAAATAGGCGAAAACAGCCAGGGCGGCGGCGACAAAACGGGGGAGGTCGGTCAGCGGCACTGCCGGCAGACGGACACCGCACCTACCGTAGCCCTCGCGTCACCCCCTGACTTCAGCGATGTGGATGCAGATATGCCTTGTTGATCGCGAGCCTGCGAGCATGGCGCCGTGCCAGTGATTGAGACCGAGCGGCTGACGAAGTCCTACGGAAGCGCGCGTGGGATCGAGGACGTGACGATCTCAGTCGAGGCCGCTGAGGTCTTCGGCTTCCTCGGCCCCAACGGGGCGGGCAAGACGACGGCGATTCGCACCCTGCTCGACCTGCTTCACCCGAGCAGCGGCAGCGCCCGCATCTTCGGCCTTGACAGCCACCGCGACAGCGTCGCCATCCGCGCTCGCCTGGGCAACCTCCCCGGTGACTTCGGCTACGGAAAACAGGCAACGGGCCGCGAGGCGATCCGGCTTCTTGCCCGCCTGCGGGGAATCGAAGGCCTCGGCCGAGCCGAGGCTTTGGCCAAGCGCTTTCGAGCCGATCTCGATCGCCCGCTCGGCCGGCTCTCGCGCGGCAACCGGCAGAAGGTCGGCTTGATCCTCGCCTGCTTTCACTCGCCTGATCTGCTGATCCTCGACGAGCCGACCAGCGGGCTCGATCCGCTGATCCAGGAGGAGTTCCTGGCGTTGGTCGCCGAGGAGAGAGAGCGCGGCTGCACGGTCCTGCTCTCTTCCCACGAGCTCGACGAGGTCGAGCGGGTCTGCGACCGGGTAGGCATCGTGCGGGCGGGGAAGCTGATCGCGGTCGAGCGGATCGACGAGTTGCTCGGCAAGGCACGGCGCACTGTCACCCTCGAGCTGGCCGACCACGGCGATCTCGCGGACCTGCGGGCGCTCCCCGGCGTCGGTGACCTGCAGGCCTCAGACGACAAGGTCTCCTTCAAGGTCAGCGGCGATCTCGACCCGGTGATCAAGGCGATCGCCCGCCGCCACGTCCTCGGCATGGAGCTGACCCACCCGACGCTCGAGGAGATATTCCTCACCTACTACCGCGAGAGAAAGGCATGAGCTCGCAACTGGCGGCGCTCGTCGGCACCCACCTCTCCGACCGCCGACGCTCGCTGCTCGCCTGGGGCGTGCCGCTCGGCCTCTGGTCGGCCTTCATCGTCCTGATCTTCCCCTCGGTCGAAGGCGCGCTCTCCAAGGCGATCAAGAACTACCCGCCGGCGTTGAAGGAAGCGTTCGGGATCGGCGAGCTGACCAACGTGGAGCAGTACCTGCACGCGGAGATGCTGAGCCTGATCGTGCCGCTCGCGCTCGGCTACCTCGCCGTGCGCGCCGTCGCCAGCGGGCTCTCCGGCGCCGCCGAAAGCGGCCGCCTCGACGTCTTGCTCTCAGCGCCGGTCTCGCGCTCGCGCCTCGCCGCGGCAAGTTTCGCGGCGACCGCTGTCGAGCTGGCGATCGTCCTGGCTCTCACTGTTCTTTTCACCGGTCTCGGCAGCCTCGTCTCCGGCGCCGACCTCTCCTTCGGCGCCGCCCTTGCGGGCTATGCCAACGTCTGGCCCCTGGCCCTGGTCTTCGCCGGTCTCGGCATCTTTGCCACCGGCTTCTCGTCGCGCACGAGCGTCGTCACCGGCGCGGTCGCGGGGGTGCTGGTGTCGATGTACGTGATCGACTTGATCGGCCGCCTCGATCCCGACCTCTCCGGCATCCGCTACGTCTCGGTCTTCAGGTACTACGGCAACGCGATCGAAGACGGGATCGAACCGCTGGCCTTCTTCGGTGTCACCGTCGCCGCGATCGCCCTCGCGGCATTTGGCGCTTGGTTGTTCGAGCGCCGCGATCTTTCCGGCTAGGAGTCAGTCCTGCCGGCGCGAGCGAGGTCGAGTACCTCGATCAGCTCGATCGCGGTTCCCCAGTAGGGAATCGTCAGCTGCGACTCGAACGGCGGCGCACCGAAGGCGAATTGGAGCTTGAGCGCGATGGCCGCACGAGTTCAGGCCTCTACCTGCCGCCGAACATGTCCTCCAGGCGCATCGCGAGGACGACGTCGCCCTCGATGCTGCAGTGACCGGCGACCATCACCGTCAGGGCATCCTCCACGCCGGCGATCACGCGCACCCAATCGGCAAGGCCGATGTGGATCGTCACCGCGGCATCGAGCGGGGCGGGCTCGAGCAGGCGCGCGTGGCCGGCGCGAGAATCGACCTGGACCGCCCAGCGCCAGGGAGCCTCCGGCGGTGGCTCTATCGAGAAGGGCTCCAGCTCGTAGGCGATCACGCCGCCGAAGCCGTTCGCGTGGGAGGGCTGGAAACCCCGCGCCAACGCCTTCAGCAGCCGCCGCTGGCGGCGCGGATCGGCGAAGCGGCGCTCCAGATCCACGTCGTCCAGCCCACCCACCATCGCCGCCAGCGCGTGGCGACCGCCACGCGACGCCAGAGCTCGAATCGGCCGGGAGCGCTTGGCGAGGGGCGTCTTCCCCATCGGCTCGCGGCCCTCGATCTCGGCGCGCGCTTCGGCGGCGGCGCGGATCGCCCAGTCGATGCCGTATCGCTCGGCCAGCGACTCCGCTTCACCGAGCGCCTCGGCGGCTCCGTCGGCGTCGCCGTGACGATGAAGCGCCACGGCGAGATCCGCCCGTGCCAGGCCGGCGGACGCGACGATCTCCTTGGCGTCGGCCCGCTCGACCGCGGCGCGCAGCTCCGGCACGGCGGCGGCGGGCCTGCCGGCGAGCAGTTCCAGGCGGCCGATGTGCCACTCGGGCAGCTGACCGAAGCCGAGCGCGGGGGCGGGCGAGATCACGTAAGGCCGCAGCGGCTCGAACAGCGGGCGCAGCCGGGCGCCCGTCTCGCGGTCGCCGACGAGCGTCGCGGTGAGCGCCAAAGCCCAAAGCGTCGTCGGCATGTGGCCGTCCGGGCGCCGCAGCGACTCGAGGTCGTCGGTAAGCAGGGCCCGCATCGTGCGCCGGGCCGTCTCGAGGTCGCCTTCCATGGCCGCCGCCAGGGCGACGAAGGACGTGATGAGCCCGCGCGGCAGCACCCTCTCCATGGCTTCGTAGACGCTGCGGCTCATCGCCACCTCGCCGTCGAAGAACCATTCGGTGGTGAGTAGGCCGAACGCCGCGATCGCGATGTGGATATCGGGGCGCAGCCGTCGCACCACCGCCCCGGCGCGTAGAACCAGCGCCACCCCGCCCTCGCGATCGCCGCGATCCAGCAGCCGCATGCCGCGATTTAGATCGACCTCCCAGGTGAAGCGGGGGCTACCCAGGCGCTGTGCGATCTCGCCCATCCGCTCGATCGCCCGACCGCAATCGTCTATTCGCCCGAGCACGTAGTAGCCGAAGGCGGAGAGCTGCACGGTCCGAAACAGAAGGTCTTCGCGGTCGCATTCTTCCGCCAGACCGAGAATGGGGAGGAGCGCCTCGAAGTGGTCGAAGACGAGCAATGGGTCCGGGCTACGGGAGAACAGGCCGATGATCCCCGTGGACTCAGCCAGGACCGCGGCTTCCGGATCGCCGAGACGCCGCCTCAGTTGCTCCGCACGCTCGACAAGCTCGGCTCTCTCCTCATCCTCGTCGCTGAAGACCAGCAGGTACACGAGGCGGAAGATCATCCGCAGCGCCAGCCTGGGCTCGCCGTCGCCCAGCTCCTCCAGGCCCCGGCGCAGCAGCTCGACGCTTGCGGGGTCATCCGTGCCCACCTCCCAGCCGAAACCGATGTCCCCGCCGGCGAAGCCGAGCGCGGCGCGGGCGAGGATGACGACGTCGCCCGTTGTCCGCGCCGCCTCGACGGCAGCGCGAAAGGAGAGGCGGGCGCGGGCCAGGTCGGCGCAGAGCAGCTCCTGCTCGCCCAGCTCGAGCAGGGCCGCGGCGCGTTCGGCGACAGCGCTCTCCGGCAACAAGGACAGCGCGCTTCGTATATGGGAGACGGCCTGCTCGTGATCGTGCGCTTCGGCGGCGGCTGTGGCGGCGGCTCGATAGGCGGCGATCGCCGGGTCGGGGCCGGCGAGCTCGACCGAGAGGCCGTAGTGGCGCGCCAGCTCGGCAGGCTCCGGGTCGGCGTCGCGCTCCAGTGCCTTCGCGATCGCGAGGTGGAGCCTGGCGGCAGCGGCATCGCCCATTCCGGCAATCAGCGCCTCTCGAACCAGGGCGTGCGGAAAGGCGATCGTCGGCTCGGCCGCGGCTACATCGTCGACGAGCCGCTCCGAGAGGGCCTCTCGCACAGCTCGCTCAGCCTCATCCGGCCCGAGCCCGGCCGCCCTGGCCGCGAGGCCCACCGGCGCCGCCGGGCCGATCGCCGCGACCGCGGTCAGCAACCGCTCGGCATCGGCGTCGAGCCGGCCCAGGCGCTCCTCGACCAGATCGGTGACCGCCTCGGGAACCGGGGCATCCTCGAGCGCGGCTTCCTTTCCCAGGGCGCCGCGTCCATCGAGATCGCGCACCAGCTCGCCGGCGAAGAACGGGTTGCCGGAGGTACGCGCCTGCAGACGCGCGGCGAGCTTCGGGGTGATCGATCTGCCAACCCTCGCCCCGACCAGCGCTGCAAGGCCGGATGAGTCGAGACCCTCCAGGCGCAGCTCGCTGAGGTCGCCCGTACGGCGAAGTTCGGAGACAACCTTGGAGACCGGGTGCCTGCGGCCCATCTCCTGATCGCGGGCGGTGACCACCAGCACCAGTCGCGCAGGGGCGCTCTCCAGTAGATGCCCGAGCGCTTGCGCGGAGGCTGGGTCGCACCAGTGGGCGTCGTCGAGCACGACATACAGGGGCGCGTCCCCCGCCGCGAATGCCAGCGCCGAGCAGATACCTCGAAAGAGCCTGTAACGGCCCCCCTCCGCCGCCACGACCTCGTCGGCGATAGCCCGATCTCCGAACGTCGCGTGCTCACCCAGCTCGGGCACGAGTGCGGCGAGCTCGGCGCCGGCCGCCTCCGCCAGCGCGGTGCGCCACGCATCGTCACCGGCAAGGGCCAGCTCGCCGACCGCCCGAACCCAGGGCTCGAACGCGACGACCGCCTCGGGAGGGCAGCGCGCCAGCACGATGGTTGCGCCCTCGGCGTGAGCCTCGCTCGCCGTCGCCGCGGCGTGACGCGTCTTGCCGATCCCCGGCTCTCCGAGGATCAGCACCGCGCGCCGCCCCGGCCGCGGCGCCGTCTTCTCGCGCAGCATCGCGATCTCCCCATCCCGGCCGATCAGCGGCTCCTCGGCGTAGGCGGCGAGGATCGGCGGCAGTCGGATATGGGTCGGCACATCTCCGACCTCGGTCTCTGGCGCATCGGCATCCTCCGCTTCCGCGGAGCGAACCCCGTCGTCTTCCCGGCTCGGCGTCAACTCAGGCCAGCGCAGCCGCGAGGCCCGCACCGGTGCCGGCACCCCCTTCAGCTCGTAGTCGCGACTCTCCTCCAGCGGCACTCCGTCCCGCGAGGCGACGAGGGCCTGCACGAGGTCATGGACGAGGACCTCGCCCGTCCCCGCGGCGGAGGAGAGGCGGCTCGCAATCACCACCGGCATCCCGTGCAAGTCCTCACCGTCGGGGATCGGCTCGCCGGCCG
>JGI24034J26672_10000068_pt1 | contig 28347 bp, 36 predicted proteins | sample KBSSwiS2withPhiX_FD_26672 | JGI IMG/M metagenome (IMG submission 26672)
GAAGTCTTGATGTGAGCCTGGCCGTAGGCGATGTTCTTTTTCGTCCGTCGGCGGGCACGGCCCTTGGCTGGTTTTTTCGCGGCGGCCATCTACCTCACCCTCATCCCGGGGTCGGCGCCTTGCGCCTGCCGGCGACGCTCATCCGGCGCGGGCCCTTGCGGCCACGCGCGTTGGTCTTGGTTCGCTGGCCGCGCACCGGCAGGCCACGGCGGTGGCGCAAGCCGCGGTAGGAGCCGATCTCCATCAGCCGTTTGACGTCCTGGGAGCGCTCGCGCCGCAGGTCGCCCTCGACCTCGCGCCGCTCGACCGCCTCGCGCAGCTTGACGACCTCGTCCTCGGTCAGGTCCTTGACCTTGGTGTTGGCGTCGACGCCCGCCTCGGCGAGAATCTCCCGCGCGGTGGAGCGGCCGACGCCGAAGATGTAGGTGAGGCCGATTTCGGTCCGCTTGTCGACCGGAATGTTGATGCCCGCGATGCGCGCCATGCCGTTACCCCTGCCTCTGCTTGTGGCGCGGGTTCTGGCAGATGACGAGGACCGCCCCGTTGCGGCGGATCACCTTGCACTTTTCGCACATCGGCTTTACGGAAGCTCGGACCTTCATCGCTCCGGTAGGTCGTCTGACTACAGGACTCCCGCCCGCCCCATGAATCGGACAGGCAGGCACAAACGGCCCACTGGGCCGAACGGGAAAGATAGCAGGGGACGGGCTCCAGGGATGGCCGGTTGGGGACGGGCGGGTGCGGTCTCGGGGGAATTGGCCACTGCGCTCCGCGCGGTGGAATTTGGAGCGCCGCTGACGCCGCGCAAAAGGCAGATTGCATCGCCGCTTCGCGACATTCCCCCGAGTCCAACTCACCCGTCCCTCCCTGCCCCGAAGTGCCTCGGGGCAAGCCGAAAGGGGCAAATGTCAGCCGGGGATTCGCGCGCCTACATCGAGGCGGACCAGCCGATCCGGCGCTGCCAGGGCAGCGCGGCAGATCGCGATCAGGGCTTCGGCGTCGAGCTTGTTGCGCTGCGCGGCAACTCGAAGCCCTTCCTCAAAGCCGTTGCGCGTGCCAATCACGTCGATCATCGCGGCGCGGTTCTCAGAGAAGCTGACAATTACCCGGCCGTTTTCGATCACGTCGCTGCCGCCAGAAAGACGAAGATCCCCGTCTGCCAACGTGATTTGAATCGTGTCGGCTCGACTCTCGTAATCGGCCTTCATCATTTCCTCAGATCGTAGATGGTGATCAGTTCGCCGTTGTCCAGAGCGACGACTGCGCAATATGGGGTCCCCCGTACCTCCATTGCATACAAGAAGTTACCATTTGGATCCTCCCCAAGTCGATTCTCTGGAGCCACAATTTTCAGGACGTCCGCTCGGTCCAGCTTTTCGCGACGCATCCGGTTCTTCGCGTGACGGGTGAATCGCACGCATGTCTAAGAGCTGAGCAGCCAAGACTCTCCCCCGCCATCGCGCCAATTTGCGAGGTCGATCAGCCAGCCTGATTGCTGGGACCATCTCGGCCCTGCGTCGGCGACACTTGAATCCCCGGCGCAGCGGCGGTGGTCAATTCCCGCGGAGGCACACCGGCATCCCCCGCACGGGCGTTAGAGCTACTCCCCTTCGTGCCAGGGGGTGAGGATGCGGGGGCCGTCGGCTGTGACGGCGATCGTGAACTCGAAGTGGGCGGCGAGGGAGCCGTCCTGGGAGTAGACCGCCCAGCCGTCGTCGCCCATGCGGACGAGGGGGCCGCCGGCGTTGACCATCGGCTCGATCGCCAGCACCGTCCCGACCTCCAGCTCCGGGCCCTTGCCGGGCTCGCCGAAGTTGGGCACCTGCGGGTCTTCGTGCATTTCGCGGCCGATCCCGTGGCCGACCAGCGTGCGGATGATCGAGAGGCCTTCGATCTCGACCGCGCGCTGGATCGCCGCCGAGACGTCGCCGAGGTGGTTGCCGGGGCGCATCTGCTCCGTGCCGGCGAAGAGCGCCGCCTTGGTCACGTCGAGCAGCTTGCGCGCCTCCGGCGTCACCGAGCCGATCGGCAGGGTGATCGCCGCGTCGGAGACCCAGCCGTCCTTGACCACGCCGACGTCGATCGAGAGCACGTCACCGCGTTTCAGCTCGTAGGGGCCCGGGATGCCGTGCACGACCATCGAGTTGGGCGAGGTGCAGATCGAGCCGGGGAAGCCGCGATAGCCCTTGAAGGCCGGCTCGGCGCCCTGCGAGCGGATGAACTTCTCCGCCGCCGCGTCGAGCTCCTTGGTGCTGACGCCGGGGCGCGCCTTGGCGGCGAGCATCTTCAGGCAGCGGACGAGGACCTCCCCGGAGGCCGCCATCTCGTCGACCTGCTCCGGCGTCTTCTTGACGATCATCCTGTACACGCTAACCGCCGAACCGCGCTGTTTAGATCGCCTCGTCGGCTTCCAGCTTGAGCGTCGCCAGGCAGCGGCGCAGTTCGTCGGCCACCGCATCCGGCGAGGCGGAGCCGTCGATTCTCCGCAGCAGGCTCTGGTGGTCGTAGAGCTCGATCAGCGGCTCGGTCTTCTCGTGGTAGGTCTCGAGCCGGTGGGCGATCACGTCGGGCTCGTCGTCGTCGCGGACGATCAGCTCGCTGCCGTCGATGTCGCAGACGCCCTCGCGCTCGGGCGGGTTGAAATCGACGTGGAAGACGTGGCCGTTCTCGACGCAGGTACGGCGGCCGCCGAGGCGGCGCATCACCTCCTCGTCGGAGGCATCGATCAGCAGCACGCCGGTCAACCCGCGGCCCAGCTCCTCGAGCTTCGCCGCCAACGCCTCGGCCTGCGGGGCGGTGCGAGGAAAGCCGTCGAGGATGAAGCCGTCGGCCGCCTCCGCGGAGTCGATCCGCTCCGCGATCGCGCCGACGATCACCTCGTCCGGCACCAGGTCGCCCCGGTCCATGTACTCCTTCGCGGCCTTGCCCAGCTCGGTTTCGTCGCGCACCGCCGCGCGCAGGATGTCGCCGGTCGCGTAGTAGGGCAGCTTCAGGTCTTCCTGCAGCCGCTCCCCCTGAGTGCCCTTGCCGCTGCCCGGCGGGCCGAGAAGTACGAGGTTGAGCTCTATTTGAGGAAGCCCTCGTAATTGCGCATCATCAACTGGGCCTCGAGCTGCTTGACGGTGTCGAGCGCGACGCCGATCACGATCAGGATCGAGGTGCCGCCAAAGAAGAAGTTGGCCGAGGTCTGGTTGATCAGAATCGTCGGCAGCGCCGCCACCGCGCCGAGGTAGAGGGCGCCGGGGAAGGTGAGGCGCGAGAGGATGCGGTCGAGGTACTCGGCGGTCGGCCGACCCGGCCGCACGCCGGGGATGAAGCCGCCGTATTTCTTCAGGTTGTCCGCCTGATCGACCGGGTTGAAGGTGACCGCCGTGTAGAAGTAGGTGAAGACGACGATGAAGAAGACCTCGCCGACCACGTAGGCCCAGCTGTTGGGGCTGAAGAAGGCGGCGAAGTCGAGCGCGGCGGGGGTGTTGAGCAGCTGGCCGATCGTCGGTGGGAAGGCCATGATCGAGGCCGCGAAGATGACCGGGATCACGCCGGCCATGTTGACCCGCAGCGGCAGGTAGGTGGAGCCGCCCGAGGTCATTTTGCGCCCCACCATCCGTTTCGCGTACTGGACCGGGATGCGCCGCTGACCCTCCTGGACGAAGACGATCGCGACGATGACCGCCAGGGCGACGAAGGGCATCATCACGACGAAGACCTGGTCGGGGTTTTCCCACCAGGCCTGGATGCCGCCGGGAAGGCCGGAGACGATCGAGGCGAAGATCATCAGCGAGATGCCGTTGCCGATGCCGCGCTGGGTGATCAGCTCGCCCAGCCACATCAGCAGGGTGCAGCCGGCGGTCAGGCAGATCACGATCAGGAGGATCTTCGGCCCGGCGATTTCGCCGATCGCGTTGCCGGGGCCGGCCTGGTTGCCGAAGGAGCGGAAGAGGAAGACGAAGCCGAAGGACTGGGCGAAGGCCAGGCCGACGGTCAGGTAGCGCGTGTACTGGGTGATTTTCTGCTGGCCGACCTCGCCCTCTTTCTGCAGTTTCTCCAGCGAGGGCACGACCACGGTGAGCAGCTGCAGGATGATCGAAGCGGTGATGTAGGGCATGATCCCCAGCGCGAAGAGCGAGAAGCGTTCGAGCGCGCCGCCCGAGAAGAGGCTGAGGAAGCCGAGCACGTTGCTGCCGGCGAAGTTCTGTGAGAGTTCCTTGACCGCGGCGGCGTCGACGCCCGGCGCCGGGATGTAGGCGCCCAGCCGGTAGAGCAGCAGCATCGCCGCCGTGAAGGCGAGCTTCTTGCGGATGTCCGCGACGCTGAAAGCGTTCGCAATAGTCCTGAGCATTACGGCTCCAGAGTGTGACAGGAACCGCCGGCTGCCTCGATCTTCTCTTTGGCCGCCGCGCTGAAGGCGTGCGCGTGAACGTCGAGCTTCTTGGAGATCTCGCCGCGGGCGAGGATCTTGACCGGGTCGGAGCGCTTGGCCAAGCCCTTTTCCTTCAGCGTCTCCGGCTTCACCTCGGCGCCCGCGTCGAAGCGCTCCTCGAGGTCGGCGACGTTGACCGGCTGGGTCGCGGTGCGGAATTTCTCGAACGGCATCGACTGCTTTTTGTGCGGCCCGCGAAGCTTTCGCATCCGCATGTGGATCGGGTTCTGCCCACCCTCGTAACCGGCCTTCTTCTTCGACCCCGAGCGCGACCCATACCCCTTCTGCCCCCGCCCCGAGGTCTTCCCCAAGCCACTGCCCTCACCACGCCCAAGCCGCTTGCGAGGCCGTGTAGACCCCGGCTTGGGCCGCAAGTTGTGCAGCCCGATCTCCTGGGATCGCTCGCTCGGCGAGTCCTTGCCTTTCGCGGTTTTCTCAGCCACCGTCGACCTCCACGAGGTGCGAGACCACGTTCAGCTGCCCCTGCAGCTGCGGAGAGTCCTTCCGCTCGGCAGTACGCCCGATCTTCCCCAGCCCAAGCGCGTAAAGCGTCGCTTTCTGGCTGGGATTGCTGCCGTTGGCCGAGCGAATCTGTCGGATCTTGACGTCGCTCACGACTGCTCCTCAGCTTTCGGCTCCTCGGCCGGGGCAGTCGCCTCCTCGGCCGGAGCCTCGGATGAATCAGCCGCAGGCGCCTCTGACGCGGGTGGCGGCGTAGGGGGGACCTCCCCCGAGGAAGCTTCAGCTACCGCAGGGGGAGGTGGGTCCCCTGCGCCGACAGGACCCGCGTCCTGAGGCCCCTGTCCCTCGGCAGTGATGGTCTGGGCGGCCCCATTCGACTTCTGAACCCCAAGCACCTGGGCCACGGTCAGCCCGCGAAGCTCCGCAACCTCCTCAGGCCGCCGCAGACGGACCAAGCCGTCCATCGTCGCCTTGACGAGATTGATCGGGTTCTGCGTCCCGATGCTCTTGGTCAGCACGTCGCGCACACCCCCAAGCTCGAGCACAGCCCGCACCCCACCACCGGCGATAACGCCGGTACCGGGGCTGGCCGGCCGCAGGACGACGTGCCCCGCGCCGTAGCGGCCGATGATTTTGTGGGTCAGCGTCTGCCCGTATTTGGGCACGCGAATCAAGCTCTTACGGGCGTTCTCGACCGCCTTTTGGATCGCCAGCGGCACCTCGCGCGCCTTGCCGTAGCCGATCCCGACCACGCCCTCTTCGTCGCCGACGGCGACCAGGGCGGTGAACGAGAAGCGGCGGCCGCCCTTGACCACCTTGGCGACGCGGTTGATCTCGATCACCCGCTCCTGGAGATCCAGCCCCCGGGGGGAGACCGTCTCCACGTTGGTCATGTCCATGCCCTTCATCGAACCGAAGAAGGTAGCGGGTTTGCGCCGGCGATCATCAGAACTTCAGGCCTTTCTCGCGGGCGCCTTCGGCCAGCGCCTTGACGCGGCCGTGGAACTGGTAGCCGGCGCGATCGAAGACACAGCTCTCCACGCCGGCTTTCTTGGCGCGCTCGGCGAGCAGCTCGCCGGCCCGCTTTGCCTGCTCGCTCGCCGAGAGCTTGCGAAGCTCGGGCTCGGTCCAGTTGACCGCGGCAACGGTGTTGCCGGCGGCATCGTCGACGAGCTGGGCGAAGATGCCGCGGTTGGAGCGGTAGACGGAGAGGCGTGGACGCTCGGCGCTGCCGACGACGCGGGCGCGCACGCGCCGGCGGCGGCGCAGGCGCTGCTGGCGCTTGGTCATCACGGTCATCGCTACGCCCTCTTCCCGACCTTGCGCATCACGTGCTCGTCGCGGTAGCGGATGCCCTTGCCCTTGTAGGGCTCCGGCGGGCGGCGCTTGCGGATGTCGGCTGCGACCTGGCCGACGAGCTGCTTGTCGATGCCGCGCACGACGATCTCCGTCTGCTGCGGCACCTCGAACTCGATCCCCTCGGGCGGCTCGATCGAGACCGGGTGCGAGTAGCCGAGCGCCAGCTCGAGGCTCTTGCCCTTCAGCTGCGCGCGGTAGCCGACGCCCTGGATCTCCAGGCGCTTCTCGTAGCCGTCGACGACGCCCTCGACCATGTTCGCGATCAGGCTGCGGGTCAGGCCGTGCAGGGCGCGGTGCTCGCCGCGGTCGGTCGGTCGGCTGACCGTGACCGTGCCGTCGTCCTGCTCGACCTTCATCTCGGGGGAGAGGCTCTGGGTCAGCTCGCCCTTCGGCCCCTTGACGGCGACCCGCCCGGGGGCGACCTCGACCGTGACGGTCTCGGGGACGGCGATTGGCTTTCTTCCGATTCGGCTCATGCTCGGGATCTGTTGCTCACCAGACGTAGGCGACTACCTCGCCGCCGACGCCCTTCTGCTTCGCTTCGTGACCGGTCATCACCCCGGCCGAGGTGCTGATGATCGCGGTGCCGCTGCCGCCGTGCACGCGCGGCACTTCGGTGTGGTCGACGTAGCGGCGGCGGCCCGGCCGCGAGACCCGCTCCAACCCGATGATCACCGGGCGGCGATCCTCGGTGTACTTGAGCCGGATCTCGATCGCCTCGCCGACCTTCGCCGGCTTGCGATGGAAGTCGCGGATGTAGCCCTGCTCCTTGAGGATGCGCGACATCTCCTCCTTCAGCCGCGAGGCGGGGATCCGCACGTCGTCGTGGCCGGAGCCGAGCGCGTTGCGGATCCGGGTCAGGTAATCGGCTATCGGGTCGTTCAGCATCTTGGTCGGGTCCTGTCTTCGCTCACCAGCTCGACTTGGTCATGCCGGGGATGTACCCCTCGTGGGCCGCCTCGCGCAGGCAGATCCGGCAGAGGCCGAACTTGCGAAAATACCCCCGCGGCCGCCCACAGCGCCGGCAGCGGTGGTACTCGCGCGATTTGAACTTCTGCTTGCGCGACTGCTTGACCTTCATCGAAGTCTTAGCCATCTGAACTCTCCTTCTCCGAACCCTGGGTGTCGGCGTCTGACGCGGGTGGCGTGGAGGATGGGGAGTCGCCCGCAGCTTGCGAGGACGACTCGCCATCCTCCGCGACGGGACCCGCGTCCTGAGGCTCCTCGGGCTTGGCGTAGGCCTCGGGATTCTCCTCTTTCAGTTGCTCGAGCGCCGCCTGCTCGGCCTCGGCCCGCTGCCGCGCCTCCTCCTTGCGCTTCTCCTCCTCCGCCGCGGCCTCGGCCTCGGCGTCGCGGCTGCCCGGCCGGCCGTCTTTGGCGAAGGGCATGCCCAGTCCGAGCAGCAGCTCGAAGGCCTCCTCGTCGGTCTTCGCCGAGGTGGCGATGGTGACGTCGAGACCGCGCACCTCGTCGATCGAGTCGTACTCGATTTCCGGGAAGATCAGCTGCTCCTTGACGCCCATCGAGTAGTTGCCACGGCCGTCGAAGGAGCGCGGGCTGAGGCCTCGGAAGTCGCGGATGCGCGGCACGGCGATCGAGGTGAGGCGGTCGAGGAACTCCCACATCCGCGCCCGGCGCAGGGTGACCGAGAGGCCGACCGGCATGCCCTCGCGCACCTTGAAGGAAGCGATCGACTTGCGCGCCCGGCGCACGCTCGGCTGCTGGCCGGCGATAGTCGCCAGCTGCGCCTGCGCCGCCTCGAGCATTTTCGCGTTCTGTTTTGCCTCGCCGACGCCCATGTTGAGGACGATCTTCCGCAGGCGCGGGATCTGCATCGAGCTGGTGTAGCCGAACTTCCGCTGCAGCGCGGGGGCCACATCCTGCTCGTAGCGCTCGCGCAGGCGGGGTGGCGGGGCGGCCTGGGACTGCTGGGCGCTTGCCGCCTCCATCAGAGCGACACCCCGCTCCGCTTGGCGAAGCGCTCGCGCTTGCCGCCTTTGTCGCGACGCATGCCCACACGAGTGGGCTTGTTGTCTTTGGGGTCGAGGACCATCACGTTGGAGACGTGGATCGGCCCCTCCTTGTCGACGATCCCACCCATCTGCTGGCTCGCTTTCTGCACGTCCTGGACGGGCCGCGGTTTTTCGTGCCGCTTGACCATGTTGATGCCCTCGACGTAGACGAAGCTGCGCTTCGGCTCGGTGCGCAGCACGCGCCCGGTCTTGCCGGCGTCCTTGCCGCCGATCACCTTGACCACGTCGTCTTTGCGCACGCGCATGCCCTTGGCCATCAGAGCACCTCCGGCGCGAGCGAGACGATTTTCATGAAGTTGCGCTCGCGCAGCTCGCGGGCCACCGGCCCGAAGATGCGGGTGCCGCGCGGGTTGTTGCTCGCCGGGTCGATCAGCACGGCGGCGTTTTCGTCGAAGGAGATGTAGGTGCCGTCGGCGCGGCCGAGCTGCTTCTTTGTTCGCACGACCACCGCCTGGACGACCTCGCCCTTGCGGACGCCACCCTGCGGGCTCGCCTGTTTGACCGTGGCGGTGATCACGTCGCCGACGCCGGCGTAGCGGCGGTGCGAGCCGCCCTTGACCCGAATGCAGAGGATCTCCCGGGCGCCCGAGTTGTCGGCGACTTTGAGTCTCGACTCCTGCTGGATCATCGCTACTTCGCCTTCTCCAAGACCTCGACCAGGCGCCAGCGCTTCGTCTTCGACAACGGCCGCGTCTCGACCACCCGGACCACGTCGCCCTCGCCGGCCTCGTTGCGCTCGTCGTGAGCGTGCAGCGTCCGCGAGCGTCGGATCACCTTCTCGTAAGTCGGATGCCGCCGAACGATGTCGACCCGCACGGTGATCGACTTCTGCCCCTTGTCAGAGACCACGATCCCCTGCCGAACCTTCGCCGCATTGGACTCCTTCTCCGCGACGGGCGTCCCGGTCCCCGGCGTCTTCCTGGCTTTGGCGGCAGCCCGCTCCTTACGCCGTTCCGCACCCCGCCGCTTCCGCTCGGCAACCCGAGCGGCCTTCCGCTCCTCGGGAGACTGCTGCGGCTTCGCTTTATGCGGCCTGCGCGACCTCTCGAGACGACGCTTCTCCTTCCAAGGCAGCTCGTCCTCTTCCGACGGCTCGGGCTCGGCAGCAGGCTCCGCCGACGCATCGGACTCCTCGGCTTTCTCCTCTTCAGGGGCGGCTTTCTCCTCTTCAGGGGCGGGAGTATCCGCCTCCGCGGCCGGAGCCTCCTCGGCTTTCTCCTCGGAGTCGGGAGAGGACTCCTCCGCGGGAGCGTCGTCGTCGGACACCGACTCCTCTGCCGTGGGTGGCGGCGGGGTGGGCTCCTCGCCCGCAGCCCGCGAGGACGAGGAGTCCTCCCCGGCGACAGGACCCGCGGCCTGAGTGTCCTCGTCCTGCGGCGTCTCTTCTGCTGCGTCTTTTTTCGTCTCGTCCTCAGCCATCATTTCCTCAGCTCTCGCTCGACGTCGATCCCGCGCTCCTTGGCAACGGTCAGCAGCCGCGCGATGTCACGCTTCGCGTCGCTCAGCCGCGCCGTGTTCTCCAGCTCGCCGGTCGCGTGCCGGAAGCGCAGGTTGAACGACTCCTGCTTGGCGTCGATCAGCTTCGCCACCAGCTCGTCGTCTTTCATGTTGTGCGCCTCGGAGGCCTTCATCACGCCTCGGCCCCCTCGCGCATGACGAACTTGGTCTTGACGGGAAGCTTGTGACCGGCCAGGCGGAGCGCCTCGCGGGCAAGGTCCTCGGGCACGCCGGCCAGCTCGAACATCACCTTGCCGGGCTTGACCACGGCGACCCAACCCTCCGGGTTGCCCTTGCCGGAGCCCATCCGCGTCTCGGCGGGCTTCTTCGTGTAGGGCTTGTCGGGGAAGACGTTGATCCAGACCTTGCCGCCGCGTTTGATCTTGCGCGTCATCGCGATACGGGCGGCCTCGATCTGGCGGTTGGTGATCCAACCGCGGTCGAGCGCCTTCAGCCCGTACTCGCCGAAGGCGACGTGGCTGCCGCCCTTGGTGTTGCCGCGCATCCGGCCGCGCATCTGTTTGCGGTGCTTGACCCGCTTCGGCATCAGCATCAGCTGCCGCCTCCCCCGCGCCCGCCGCCGCGCCCGCCACGGCCGCGGTCTCCCCCGCGCCCGCCGCCGCCCTGCTGGGGCTCGCCGTCGGCGGGAATCTGGTCGGAGCGGAAGCCCTCAGGCATCACCTCGCCCTTGTTGATCCAGCATTTGACGCCGATCCGGCCCGCGGTCGTGCGCGCCTCGTAGAAGCCGTAGTCGATGTTGGCGCGCAGCGTGTGCAGCGGCACGCGGCCGTCGGCGTAGCTTTCGGTGCGCGCCATCTCCGAGCCGCCCAGCCGGCCCGAGACCTGCAGCTTCACGCCCTTGGCGCCGGAGCGCATCGCCGAGGTGAGGGCGCGTTTCATCGCCCGCCGGAAAGCGACCCGGTTCTGCAGCTGCTCGGCGATCGACTGGGCGACCAGTTTGGCGTCGAGCTCGGGGCGCTTCACCTCGCGGATGTTGACCTTGACCGGCTTGCCGGTCAGCTTGTGCAGCTCCTTGCGCAGCGCGTCGACTTCGCTGCCCGACTTGCCGATCACGATGCCCGGGCGAGCCGTGTGGATGTCGACGGCGACCTCGCCGCGGCGCTCGATCGTGATGTCCGAGAGGCCGGCGTGGGCGAGTTTGCCTTCGATGTGGGCGCGGATCGAGAGGTCCTCGTCGAGCACGTCGGCGAAGCCCTTCTCGTCGAACCAGTTCGATTTCCAGCCGTGGATGTAGCCGACGCGGAAGCCGCCGGGGTGGATCTTCTGTCCCATCAGGCGTCCTCTCCCGGAGTCAGAGCCACGGCGATGTGGCTGGTTCGCTTGTTGATCGGGGTGGCCCGGCCGAGCGCCCGCGGCCGGAAGCGGCGCAGCGTCGGGCCTTCGTCGACGGTGATCTCGAGCACCTTCATCTCGTCGGCGATCAGGTCGTGGTTGTTCTCGGCGTTGGCGGCGGCCGACTCGATCAGCTTGCCGATGTCGCGCGCGGCGCCGCGCGGCGAGAACCGCAGCAGCGCGCGCGCCTTGTCGATGTGCAGGCCGCGCACCTGGTCGGCGACCAGGCGGGCCTTGCGCGGCGCGACGCGCACGTAGCGTGAGCTGGCGCGGACGACGAGCGGCGCGGGCTTGGCTTTCGGCTTCGGCGCCTCTTTTTTCGCCGGCTCTTTTTTGGCGGCGGGTTTTTTCGCGCCCTCTTTCTTGGCGGCTTTTTTCGACTCGCCTTTGGCTTTCGCTTTTTTCGGCGCGTCTTTTTTCGCGGCCGCTTTTTTGCCCTCTTTTTTGGCGCTGGTTTTCGCGGGCGCTTTGGCTTTCGCTTTTTTGTCTTTCTCGTCGGCCATCGCTACTCGCCCTTGCCGGTGCCGGAGTGGGCGCGGAAGGTCCGCGTCGGCGCGAACTCGCCCAGCTTGTGGCCGACCATCGACTCGGAGATGAAGACCGGCACGTGTCTCTTGCCGTCGTGGACGGCGATCGTGTGGCCGACCATGTCGGGGAAGATCGTCGAAGTCCGCGACCAGGTTTTGACCATCTGCTTCTGGCCGGACTCGTTCATCGCCGAGATCCGCTTCATCAGCGCCGCTTCTACCCACGGGCCCTTTTTCGTCGATCTGCCCATGCTCAGCGCTTCTTCTTCCCGCGGCGGCGGCCGCGCACGATGTAGCGGTCGGACTGCTTGCCCTTCTTGCGGGTGCGGTAGCCGAGCGTCGGCTTGCCCCACGGGGTGACCGGGTGGCCGCCCGGCGTGTGGTGGGCCTCGCCGCCGCCGTGCGGGTGGTCGACGGGGTTCATCGCCACGCCACGCGTCTGCGGTCGCTTGCCCTTGTGCCGGTTGCGGCCCGCCTTGCCGACCTTGACGTTTTGGTGCTCCGCGTTGGAGAGCTGGCCGACGGTGGCGCGACACTCGGCCCGGACCAACCGCATCTCGGTCGAGGGCAGGCGCAGCGTCACCATCTCGCCCTCCTTGGCGACGAGCTGGATCGCCGTGCCGGCGGCGCGGCCCATCTTGCCGCCCTGACCCGCGGTCAGCTCGACGTTGTGGACGACGGTGCCGGTCGGCATCTCGCCGAGCGCCATCGCGTGGCCCGGTTTGACGTCGGCGCCCTCGCCAGACTGGACCGTGTCCCCAACCCCCAGGCCGGCCGGGGCGAGGATGTAGCCCTTCTCGCCGTCGGCGTAGTGGAGCAGGGCGATGTAGCAGCTGCGGTTGGGGTCGTACTCGATCGCGGCGACCGTGGCCGGCACGCCGTCCTTGCGGCGTTTGAAGTCGATCTTGCGGTAGCGCCGCTTGGCGCCGCCGCCGCGGTGGCGGGCGGTGACGCGGCCGTTCGAGTTGCGCCCGCCGGTCTTGCGCAGGCCCTCGGTCAGCTTGCGCTCGCCGGGCTCGGAAGCGGTCAGCTGCTCGCGCAGCGGGTAGGTGGCGAAGCGGCGCCCGGGGCTGGTCGGTTTGGTCTTGCGGTTCGGCATCGTGGTCTCCTAGGCGGTCTCGGCGCCCTCGAACAGCTCGATCCGTTCGCCCGGCATCAGCTGGACGATCGCCTTCTTCCAGGCACGACTGCGGCCTTTGGTCAGGCCGCGGCGCTTCGGCTTGGCGCGCACCTTGGAGGTGCGCACCTCGGCCACGGCGACGCCGAAGATCTCTTCGACCGCGGCGGCGATCTGCGTCTTGTGGGCGCGGTCGTTGACGCGGAAGGTGTACTTGCCCTCGGCGATCAGGGCGTAGCTCTTCTCCGACACAACAGGGCGGATGATCGTGTTGCGCGCGTCCATCAGGACAGCCTCTCCTTCAGCGTCTCGAGCGCCTTCTCGGAAATCGCGATCGAGGCGGCGCCGATCGTGTCGGCGACGGCGACCGCGCCGACCTCGGCGACTGTCACCCGGGCGATGTTGCGGAAGCTCTTCAGCGCACCGGTCTCCTCGGCGTCGAGCACGACCAGGACCGGCCGCTTCGCGCCCCATCTCTCCAGCGCCTGAGCGGCGGCTTTGGTCGACGGGGTCTCGAAGGAGGCGACGTCGATCACCGCGACGCTGCCGCGCTCGGCGTGCACCGAGAGCGCCGCCCGCATCGCCTTGCGGCGCGCTTTGCGGTTGACCTTGACGGTGTAGTGGCGCGGCTTGGGGCCGAAGGCGACGCCGCCGCCGAAGCGGTTGGGGACGCCGAGCGTGCCGACACGGGCGCGGCCGGTGCCCTTCTGCCGCCACGCCTTGGCGGTGGTGAAGGCGACCTCGCCGCGGGTAAGGGTCGAGGCGGTGCCGCGGCGGCGCGAGGCCAGGTCGGCGCGCGCCGTCTCGTGCACCAGCGAGTGGTGGAAGGGCTCGGCGAAGATCTCTTTCGGCAGGTCGGCTTTGGCCGATTTGCCGAGCACGGCGGCTTTAGCCATCCGTCCTCACCTCCAGCACCGCGTTGCGCGCGCCCGGCACCGAGCCCTTGAGCAGCAGCAGGTTGCGCTCGGCGTCGACCTCGGCGACTTCGAGGCCACGCTGGGTCGTCCGCCTGTTTCCCATCTGGCCGGGCATCTTCTGCCCTTTGAAGACGCGGCCGGGGAAGGCGCTGGCGCCGATCGAGCCCGGCTGCCTGATGTTGTGCGAGCCGTGGCTGACCGGGCCGCGGCTGAAGTTGTGCCGCTTGATCCCGCCCTGGAAGCCCTTGCCGATCGAGATCCCAGACACCTTCACCCGCTGGCCCGCCTCGAAGGCGGCGACGGTGACGTCGTCGCCCACCTTGGGGCCCTCCTCGGCGCCGAGGTCCTCGTCGCGGAACTCGGCCAGGTGGCGCATCGGCGCCGCGCCGGCCTTCTTCAGGTGGCCCAGCTCGGCCTTGCTCAGCTTGCGCTCCTCGACCTCGCCGAAGGCGAGCTGCACGGCGGCGTAACCGTCGCGCTCGGCGTCCCGGATGGCGGTCACCTTGCAGGGACCCGCCTCGATCACGGTGACGGGGACGACGGTACCGTCCTCCTGGAAGACCTGGGTCATGCCGAGCTTCTTGCCGAGAATCGCCGCCATAGGACCACTAGAGGCGGATCTCGATGTCGACGCCGGCCGGCAGCGAGTCGAGCCGCTGCAGCGAGTCGACCGTTTTCGGCGACGGCTGGAGGATGTCGATCAGGCGCTTGTGGGTGCGGATCTCGAAGTGCTCGCGCGAGTCCTTGTCCTTGAACGGGGACTTGATCACGCAGTAGACGTTTTTCTCGGTGGGCAGGGGGACGGGGCCGGAGACGCTGGCGCCGGTGCGCTCGGCGGTCTCGACGATCTCGCGGGCAGCCCGGTCTATGGCGTCGTGGTCGTACGCCTTCAGTCGGATCCGGATTTTCTGGGCTGCGATCGTCGCCACCGTCTTGTCTCTCTTCTTGTCCTTTCCCGCCGGTCTTACCGCGCGGAAGGGGCGCCGCCCCATGTGGTTGGGGCGCCGCCCCTGGTCGTATGTCTTTTGAATTTTCCTCGCCGCGAGGCGGCGAAGGCGGGCAAAGCCCGCCCTTACGTTGGGCTACTCGATGATGTCCGAGACGACCCCCGACCCGACGGTCCGGCCGCCCTCGCGAATCGCGAAGCGCAGGCCCTGGTCCATCGCGATCGGCTGAATCAACTCGATCGTCATCTCGACGTTGTCGCCCGGCATCACCATCTCGGTCCCCTCGGGGAGGTTGGCGATCCCGGTCACGTCGGTCGTGCGGAAGTAGAACTGAGGCCGGTAGCCGGAGAAGAACGGCGTGTGACGGCCGCCCTCCTCCTTCTTCAGGCAGTAGACCTCGGCTTTGAACTTGGTGTGTGGGGTGATCGAGCCCGGCTTGCAGAGCACCTGGCCGCGCTCGATCTCCTCGCGCTTGGTGCCGCGCAGCAGGGCGCCGATGTTGTCGCCCGCCTGACCCTGGTCGAGGATCTTGCGGAACATCTCGACCCCGGTGACGGTCGTTTTCGTGGTGTCCTGGATGCCGACGATCTCGACCTCGTCGCCGGTGTTGACGATCCCCTGCTCGACGCGGCCGGTGGCGACGGTGCCGCGGCCGGTGATCGAGAAGATGTCCTCGATCGGCATCAGGAAGGGCTTGTCGAGGTCGCGGGTCGGCTCCGGGATGTAGGAGTCGAGCGCCTCGGCCAGCTCGAAGATCGCTTTCTGGGCCTCTTCGTCGCCCTCCAGCGCCTTCAGCGCCGAGCCTTTGACGATCGGCGTGTCGTCGCCCGGGAAGTCGTACTCGTTGAGCAGGTCCTTGACCTCCTCCTCGACCAGCTCGACCAGCTCCTCATCGTCGACTTGGTCGATCTTGTTGAGGAAGACGACGACGTGCGGGACGTTCACCTGGCGGGCGAGCAGGATGTGCTCGCGGGTCTGCGGCATGACGCCGTCGGCGGCCGAGACGACCAGGATCGCGCCGTCCATCTGCGCCGCGCCGGTGATCATGTTCTTCACGTAGTCGGCGTGGCCGGGGCAGTCGACGTGGGCGTAGTGGCGGTTCTCGGTTTCGTACTCGACGTGCGAGGTCGCGATCGTGATGCCGCGCTCTTTCTCCTCCGGCGCGTTGTCGATCTCCTCGAAGCTCTTCGCCTCGGTGTCGCCTTTGCCGGAGAGCGTGGTCGTGATCGCGGCCGTCAGCGTCGTCTTGCCGTGGTCGATGTGACCGATCGTGCCGACGTTCACGTGCGGCTTGTCGCGCTCGAACTTCTCCTTTGACATCGCTCTCCGTTCTACCTTTCGAAATTGGGGTTATTTGTCTGCTTGCGGGCGAACCTGGGAAATATAGCCAGATTCACGAGGCCGCTCCCACCGGCTCGCCGGCGCGGTGCTCGACGATCTCCTCGGCGATGTTGGTCGGGACCTCCTCGTAGCGCTCGAACTGCATCGTGTAGGTCGCGCGACCCTGGGTCGAGGAGCGCAGGTCGGTGGCGTAGCCGAACATCTCGCCGAGCGGGACGAAGGCCTGCACGGCGAGCGCGTTGCCGCGCTGCTCCTGCCCTTGGACCTTGCCGCGCCGCCGCGACAGATCGCCGATCACGTCGCCGAGGAAGTCCTCGGGGGTGACCACCTCGACCGCCATCACCGGCTCCAGCAGGACGGGGTTTGCCTTGCGCGCCCCATCCTGGATCGCCATTGAGCCGGCGATTTTGAAGGCCATCTCCGAGGAGTCGACGTCGTGCGAGGAGCCGTCGATCAGTTCGACCTTGACGTCGACCATCGGGTAGCCCGCCTTGACGCCGTTCTCCAGCGCCTCGCGGATGCCCTGTTCGGTCGGGCCGATGAACTCGCCGGGGATCACGCCGCCCTTGATCTTGTTCTCGAAGACGAAGCCCTCGCCGGGCGCCGGCTCGACGTTGATCACCACGTGGCCGAACTGGCCGCGGCCGCCGGTCTGGCGGACGAAGCGCGCCTCGACCTTGTTGACTTCCTTGCGGATCGTCTCGCGGTAGGCGACCTGCGGCTTGCCGACGTTGGCCTCGACTTTGAACTCGCGCAGCATGCGGTCGACGATCACCTCGAGGTGGAGCTCGCCCATGCCGTGGATCAGCGTCTGCCCGGTCTCCTCGTCGGACTCGATCTGGAAGGTCGGGTCCTCCTCGCCGAGGCGCTGCAGGGCGGTGCCCATCTTCTCCTGGTCGGCTTTGGTCTTCGGCTCGATCGCGACCGCGATCACCGGCTCGGGGAATTCGATCGTCTCGAGCTGGATTGGCGCGTCGGGGGCGGCGAGGGTGTCGCCGGTGCCGGTTTCCTTGAGGCCGACGCCGGCGCAGATGTCGCCCGCGTAGCACTCGTCGATCTCCTCGCGGCTGTTGGCGTGCATCATCAGCAGGCGGCCGATGCGCTCGCTCTTGCCGGTGGTCACGTTGAGCACGCGGCCGCCTTTCTCGAGCTTGCCCGAGTAGACGCGGAAGTAGGTCAGCTTGCCGACGTAGGGATCGGTCATCACCTTGAAGGCGAGCGCGGCGAAGGGGCCGTTGTCGTCGGCCGGACGCTCCGCCTCGGTCGGCTCGGCCTGGCCCTTGCCGGCGGGGATGACACCGGTCACCGGGGGAACCTCGAGCGGCGAGGGGAGCAGCTCGACGATCGAGTCGAGCAGCGGCTGCACGCCCTTGTTCTTGAACGAGGAGCCGCAGAGCACCGGCGTGACCTTGGTGTCGAGGCAGGCGCGGTGCAGCGAGGAGGCGATCCGCTCGTGCGGGATCTCTTCCTCGCCGAGGTATGCCTCCATCAGCTCGTCGTCGTAGTCGGCGCAGGCCTCGATCAGCTGGGTCCGGTACCGCTCGGCTTTCTCCTGCAGATCGGGGGGAATCTCCTCGACCTCGAACTCGGTGCCGAGCTCGTCCTTCCAGACCAGCGCCTTCATCTCGACCAGGTCGACAACGCCCTGGAACTCGTCCTCGCTGCCGATCGGCAGCTGGATCGGCAGGGGGTTGGCGCCGAGGCGGTCGACCATCGTCTGCACCGAGTTGAAGAAGTCGGCGCCCGTGCGGTCCATCTTGTTGATGTAGGCGATGCGCGGCACGCGGTACTTGTCCGCCTGGCGCCAGACGGTCTCCGACTGAGGCTCGACCCCGGCGACCGCGTCGAAGACGGCGACGGCGCCGTCGAGCACGCGCAGGCTGCGCTCGACCTCGACCGTGAAGTCGACGTGGCCGGGCGTGTCGATGATGTTGATCCGGTGGCCCTCCCACTCGCAGGCGGTCGCGGCGGAGGTGATCGTGATGCCGCGTTCCTGCTCCTGCTCCATCCAGTCCATCACGGCGGCGCCCTCGTGGACCTCGCCCATTTTGTGGGTTCGGCCGGTGTAGTAGAGGATGCGCTCGGTCGTCGTCGTCTTGCCGGCGTCGATGTGCGCCATGATCCCGATGTTGCGGGTTTTCTCTAGGGGGAAGCTGCGAGCCATGGTTATGAGGTAAGTGTGCCTTGTGAAGTGGGGACGAGAGAGATCTAAATCTTCGAAGTCCAGGCCTTCCCGCAAGAGCCGCCGGGCTCGGCGCATGAAAAAGGCCCTCGCGGGCCCGGCGAAACGCACTGCGAAAAAGAAGCCTGAGCGACGCGCGATGATAGCAGCGGCGCGGCGGCGGGCAATGGTCGCGCGCGTGCGGGCCGAAGCCTTCACGAGGAGCGCCGACCGACGGCTCGATTCGCTGCTCGTCCAGGCGCCGCGGGTCGCGACGTGGACCCGGGCGGCCGACCGACGGCTCAACCGGGCACTGGTCGGAGCCTGGCCGCGCCTGGCCAGGGCGGGCGGGCGTGTGCGGGCGGTGGTGGCGCCGTGGGCGCGCCGGCTCGGACGCCGACTGCGCCCGGCCGGGGTGTTCCTGCTGCGGCGGCTCGCCTGGCTCGAACGGCGGCTGCTGCGCGCCAAGGCGTGGGCCGCGCGGGTGGCGACGCGGGCCGGCGCCGTGCTCACCCCCCAGCGGGCGATCTGCCTGACCATCCTCGCCGGCGCGGCGCTGCTGATCGTCGCCCAGTTCGTCGACTACCGCGCGGTCGAGATCGGCCGGCAGGGCTACGCCGGCCTGCCCGCCGCCGAAGCGCCCACGGTCAGCGCCGAGACCGCCGGCGAGGCCCACGCCTACCTGCTGGTGCCGCTGGCCGTGCTGGCGGGGGCGCTGGCGTTGGCCGTGCTGCGCAACGAGCAACGACGTGGCCTGGGGCGGATCGTCTTCGCGCTCGGCGCCGCGGCGCTGGCGGTCGCCCTGCTCGTCGACCTCCCGGCGGGGCTCGACGCGAGCGCCGAGTCGACCCGCTTCGCCGGCGCCGAGGCCGTCCTCCACGACGGCTTCTACGCCCAGATCGCCGCCGCGGCCGGCCTGATGCTGGGCGGGGCATTGCTCGTTCTGGCCCCGAAAGCGGCGGCCCGCTACCATGCGCGGCCGTGCCGAACACGAACCAGCTTATTAGGAAGGGGCGTAAGCGCCCTAAGAAGAAGACGACGACGCCGGGCCTCAAGTCGGGCCAGGGCAACAAGAAGAGGGTCGCGGCGCCGCAACGGCGCGGTGTCTGCACCCGCGTCGCCACGGTAACGCCGAAGAAGCCGAACTCCGCCCTGCGCAAGATCGCCCGTGTGCGCCTGACCAACGGGATGGAGGTCACGACCTACATTCCCGGCGAGGGCCACAACCTGCAGGAGCACTCGGTCGTGCTCGTCCGCGGCGGCCGGGTCAAGGACCTGCCCGGAGTCCGCTACAAGGTCGTGCGCGGCACGCTCGACGCGGCCGGGGTCTCCGACCGCAAGCAGGCCCGCTCGCGGTACGGGGTGAAGGCCTCCTAGGATGCCGCGCCGCTCCGCCGCACAGATCCGCCCTGTCGAACCGGATGCGCGCTACCGCAACCGGCTCGTCCAGCAGGTGATCAACAAGGTGATGAGCGACGGCAAGAAGTCGCTTGCCGAGCGGATCGTCTACGACGCGCTGGCGATCGTCGGCGAGCGCTCCAGCGAGGACCCGGTCGAGACGCTCGAGGCGGCGGTCAAACAGCTCACCCCGGTGCTCGAGGTCCGCTCGCGCCGCGTCGGTGGCGCCACCTACCAGGTGCCGGTCGAGGTGCCCGGGCGCCGCGCCCGCACGCTGGCCGTGCGCTGGCTCGTCGACTTCGCCCGCAACCGCCGCGAGTACTCGATGTCGGAGCGCCTAGCCGGCGAAATCCTCGATTCCCTGCAGCAGCAGGGGGGCGCATGGAAGCGCAAGGACGACATTTATAGAATGGCGCAGGCTAATAAGGCCTTTGCGCATTACAGGTGGTAGACGCCGTGAGGACGCGCTTGGCGGCGTCCTCAGTCGGGTGAAATCGGGTCACGCACGAGAGTGCGCTCCCCTCATCCCCCTCCCTGCGTCCTTGCCAGCCACGCCCTCACGGCGTCTTTAAGGTCTAAATATGGGTAGACCCATTCTCGCCGTCGATGTCGACGGGGTTATTTCCTTGTTTGGATTCGACGAGCCGCCCGATAAGTCGGAGGCCAAGTTCGAGCTCGTGGACGGGATGGTGCACTGCATCTCCCTCGTCGCGGGGGACCGCCTCAAGCGGCTCGCCGAGCACTACGAGCTGGTTTGGGCTACCGGGTGGGAGGAGAAAGCGAACGACTACCTGCCGAACATGCTGGGGCTGCCCGAGCTGCCCTTCCTGCACTTCGACGGGGCGGCGCGGTTCGGCTCGGCGCACTGGAAGCTGGGGCCGCTCGACGAGTACGGCAAGGGCCGGCCGCTGGCCTGGATCGACGACAGCTTCGACGAGAGCTGCTACGAGTGGGCGCAGGGGCGCGAGGAGCCGACCCTGCTCGTCCCCACCGAGTCGCACCGAGGCCTCGAGGAGGTCCAGGTCGAGGCGTTGACCGCCTGGACCAAGAGCCTCTGAGCCCTCTACACTGGCCCGATGGAGGGCTGGCTGCCGATCTTCTTCCTGCTCGTCGTGCTGAAGATCCCCGTCTTCGGCGCCCTCTGGCTGGTCTGGTGGGCGAGTAAGTCTCCGGAGCCCGAAGGCCTTCAGGACGACTCAAACGGCGGCTTCGACCCCCGCCGCCCGCTCCCTGCCCGCCCCCGCGGCCCGCGGCACGGCCCTCAGGCGGGCTGCGCGGAACGGCGTTTGCGCTCGCGGGCGATCTCGCGCAGATAGGGGTGGAAATCCACCTCGATCGTGTGGCGCTTCGAGCTGACGAAGCGCCTGTCCATCCAGCGTTCGTACTCGCCGATCTCCTTGCGCATCTCGACCGCTGAGGGGAGCGCGGCAGCGCCGTTCAGCAGGTCGGCGATCCATTCGGCCTGCGCCTCGGCGATCGGCATGACCGGCCCCAGCGGCTGCACGAAGCCGACGAAGTAGAGCCCGGGGCTCTCGACCGAGACCGCCCGCTTGTAGAGCGGCATGCGGTTGTCGACGGAGGCGAAGACCCCCTCGTCGAGGAAGGGGAACTCGATCGCGTACCCCGTGCAGTAGATCGCGAGGTCGACCTCCTCCTCGCTGCCGTCGGCGAAGCGCACGGCGCGGCCGCCGGCGAAGCGCTCGATGTTGGGCTTGACGGCGATGTCGCCATGGCCGATCCGCGGCAGCAGCTCCGAGGAGACCGTCGGGTGCGCCTCGAGCAGCTTGTGGTCGGGCTTGGGCAGGCCGTAGTCGGTCATCTCGCCGATCGCGGTCTTCAGCAGCCGGTTGAAGAAGAAGCGACGCACCGACATCGGCAGATAGGTGCTGATCGGCGGAGCGGCTTCGTCGATCGGCTTGCCGCCGAGGAACTTGGGCAGCACGTAGGCGCCGCGGCGCATCGCGATGAAGGTCTTCTCGGCGATCCGGGAGGACTCGACCGCGATGTCGACGGCCGAGTTGCCGATGCCGAGCACGAGCACCCGCTTGCCCTCCAGCACGTCGGGCTCGCGGTAGTGGTGGGCGTGCATCTGCTCGCCCTCGTAGGAGTCGGCGCCCGGGAACGGCGGTTCGGGCCAGCGCGGCTTCCAATGGTGCCCGTTGGCGACGATCACGGCCCGGCAGCGCTCCGTCCGCCGGCCCTCGGGCCCCTCGACGGTCACCTCCCACTCGCCGTCGGCGCCCCCCCTCGCGCCATTCGCGCCGACAGGGTCATCGACCGGCTCCACGCTCACCACCTCGGTGTTGAAGGCAATCTTCTCGGTCAGCCCAAAGCGCTCCGCATAGTCGTCGAAGTACTTGGCCACCTGCCAATGGCTCGGGTAGTCCGGATAGTCATCCGGCATCGGAAACGCCCGGTAAGACATCAACTTCCGAGCGCTGTTGATGTGCAGAGACCTATAGGCGGACGAAGTCCCGTTGTCGTTCTCATACCGCCAGTTCCCCCCGATCATCGACCCCTTCTCGAAACAGTCGAAAGGGATCCCCCGAGCCGCCAGCACCTGACAAGCCGTAAGGCCGGATGAGCCAGCGCCAACTATGCAGACTTTCTGGGGTTTGGCCACCTGGCCAATCTACCGAGAGGGGCGGGGTGCCCGTCCGGCGGAACTTGTGAGCGAGCGGAGCGAGCGGGTTCCGACGGATGGGTACCCCGCCCCTCCCAGGCACAGGGGTGAGGAACTTCACCCCTTGGGTCCGTAGTTACAGAGCCGAATCCGGCCGAAGCTTGGCTCATCGGGAACGACAACCAAACGAAAGGAGACCCCCGATGACCAGCAAGAGCAAGTTCCGCCCCTCCCCCGCCCTCGCGATCGCCTGCCTGGCCCTGTTCGCGGCCCTCAGCGGCTCCGCGATGGCGGCCAAGTTCGCCGTCCGCTCGGCGCAGATCGTCGACGGCACGGTCCGCACCGCCGACCTGCGCGACAACGCGGTCAACACGTTCAAAGTCGCCAACGGCACGATCACCGCCGACGACCTCGCGACCGACTCGGTAGGCACGGGCGAGATCGCCAAAGACGCGGTCAACGCCGACGAGATCGCGCCGGAAGCGGTCGCCTCCTCGGAGGTCGCCGACCAGTCGCTGACCCAGGACGACCTCGGTCCCAACTCTGTCGGCTCGAGCGAGCTGCAGGCCGGCGCCGTCCGCGCCTCCGAGCTCGGCCCGATCATCCAGGTGTCGAACAGCACCGGCATCGCCGCCAACAGCGCCAACGGCGTCACGGTCCAGTGCCCGGCGGGCACCACCGTGATCAGCGGCGGCGCCCAGCCCGCCAACTTCGGAGTCGAGATGACCTCCTCGCTCCGCAGCGGCAACGGCTGGCTCTACCAGGCCAAAAACAACAACGGCGCAGCCTCAACCCTCACGGTCTTCGCCTACTGCCTGACGGGGGGGTCCAGCAACTAACTGGATGCGAATGTGAAGAGGGGGCGGGCACCTGCCCGCCCCCTCTTACGCTTTGTCCTCGGAGCTGGACTCGATCTCTTGGGCGAGCTCCTCGAGCTCCTCCGCAAACGAAGGCCCGAAGCTCTCCACCGGCGTTTCGTCGCCGTCAACACCAAGCTCGGCCGCCAGCTCTTCCTCGTCGAGCAGGTCCTCATCGCTCGGCGGCTCGATCGGCACGGCCGGCTCGACCGCGAGGGTGCGGTAGTGCTTGAGCCCGGTCGCCGCCGGGATCAGCTTGCCGATGATCACGTTCTCCTTGAGGCCGACGAGCTTGTCGCGTTTGCCCTCCAGCGCCGCGTCGGTGAGCACCTTGGTCGTCTCCTGGAAGGAGGCCGCGGAGAGGAAGGACTCGGTCGCCAGCGAGGCCTTGGTGATGCCGAGGATGACTTCCTCGCCTTTGGCGGCGGTCCCGCCGTCGGCCTTGACCTGTTTGTTGAGCCGTTTGAGCGCGCCGCGGTCTTCGAGCTGGCCCGGCAGCAGGCTGGTCGAGCCCTTCGACTCGACTTTCACCTTCTTCAGCATCTGCCGCGCGATCAGCTCGATGTGCTTGTCGTTGATGTCGACGCCCTGCGCCCGGTAGACCTTCTGCACCTCGGCGACGAGGTAGAGCTCGGTCTCGGTGCGGCCGCGGATCGCGAGCAGGTCGGCCGGGTAGAGCGAGCCCTCGTTGAGCTGCTGGCCGACCTCGACCTTCTCGCCGTCGGAAACGTGCAGGCGGGTGCGCGGCGGGAAGCTGTAGGAGTGCTCCTCGCCGTCCGAGGCGGTGACGATCACTTTCAGCGCTTTTTCGGTTTCCTCGATCGAGGCCTTGCCGGCCTCCTCGGCCATCTGGGCGAGGCCCTTCGGTTTGCGCGCCTCGAAGAGCTCGACGATGCGCGGCAGGCCCTGGGTGATGTCCTGGCCCGCGACGCCACCGGTGTGGAAGGTGCGCATGGTCAGCTGGGTGCCCGGCTCGCCGATCGATTGGGCGGCGATGATCCCCACCGCGTCGCCGATGTCGACCATCGAGCCGGTCGCCGGGGCGACGCCGTAGCAGGCGCGGCACACGCCGGACTCGGCCTCGCACTTGAGGGTCGAGCGCACCGGCACCGCGACCTCCTCGTCGCCGAAGGCCTCGGCGATCTCCTCCACCTCGGCCAGGGTGATCTCCTGGTTGCGCTTGAGCAGCTCGCGGCCGCGCTTGGTCTCGAACTTCTTCGCCGCCAGGCGGCCGATCAGGTTGTCGTTGAGCGACCCGTCGTCCTTGCGCAGCGCCATCTCGATGTGGTCTTTGGTCTTGCAGTCCTCGTCGCGGACGATCACGTCCTGGGCGACGTCGACCAGGCGGCGGGTCAGGTAGCCCGAGTCCGCCGTGCGCAGCGCCGTGTCGGCGAGGCCCTTTCGGGCGCCGTGGGTGGAGATGAAGTACTCCAGCACCGAGAGGCCCTCCATGAAGTTGGCCTTGATCGGCCGCTCGATGATCTCCCCTTTCGGGTTGGCCATCAGGCCGCGCATCCCGGCCAGCTGGCGGATCTGTTTGAACGACCCGCGGGCGCCGGAGTTGGCCATCATGTAGATCGGGTTGAGCTCGTCGAGGTTGTTCTCCATCGCGGTGGCGACCTCGTCGGTGGCTTTGTTCCACTGCGCGGTGATCGCCTCGTGGCGCTCCTCCGCGGTGATGTAGCCGTCGTCGTACTGGCCCTGGATCTCGGCCGTCTGCTTCTCGTAGCGATCGAGGATCTCCGCCTTGTCGGGCGGCGAGACGACGTTGTTCTTGGCCACGGTGATCCCGGCCTGGCTGGCGTAGTGGAAACCGAGGTCCTTGAAAGCGTCGAGCACCTCGGAGACCGCCGGCGCGCCATAGGCCTCGACCAGGTCGGAGACCATCTCGTTGACGTCGCGCTTCTTCAGCGCCTGGTTGGCGAACTCGAAGCCCTCGGGGTCGAAATCCTCGCCCAGCGCGTCGGACAGGGCGCGCTCGATCTTCTCGTTGAAGATGATCCGCCCCACCGTGGTGAGGAAGTGCTCGTGCCCGGCCCGCCGGTACTCGGCGAAGTCGTGCAGCTTGCAGCCGCCGTTCTCGTAGACCAGCTCGGCCTCCTGTGAGGAGCGGAAGGTCTTCGGCGCCTTGCCGTTACCCGACGCCCCCTTGCCCTTCTTCAGTTCCTCGTCGAGCTTGGCGAGCTCCTCGCCGTCGGGCCCGTAGGTCAGGTAGTAGATGCCCAGGACCATGTCCTGGGTCGGCGTCGCCAGCGGCGCGCCGTGGGCGGGCGAGAGGATGTTGTTCGCGGAGAGCATCAGCACCCGCGCCTCGGCCTGGGCCTCGGCGGAGAGCGGCACGTGCACCGCCATCTGGTCGCCGTCGAAGTCGGCGTTGAAAGCGTGGCAGACCAACGGGTGGACCTGGATCGCCTTGCCCTCGACGAGGACCGGCTCGAAGGCCTGGATGCCGAGGCGGTGCAGGGTCGGCGCCCGGTTGAGCAGCACCGGGTGCTCGTGGATCACTTCCTCGAGCACGTCCCAGACCTCGGGGACCATCGACTCGACCATCTTCTTCGCCGCCTTGATGTTCTGCACGGCTTTGCGCTCGACCAGCTGGGCCATGATGAACGGCTTGAAGAGCTCCAACGCCATGAGCTTGGGCAGGCCGCACTGGTGCAGCTGCAGGCTCGGCCCGGAGACGATCACCGAGCGGCCCGAGTAGTCGACCCGCTTGCCGAGCAGGTTCTGGCGGAAGCGGCCCTGCTTGCCCTTGAGCATGTCGGAGAGCGACTTCAGCGGGCGGTTGCCCGGCCCGGTGACCGGGCGGCCGCGGCGGCCGTTGTCGAACAGCGCGTCGACGGCCTCCTGGAGCATGCGCTTCTCGTTGTTGACGATGATCTCGGGCGCGCCGAGGTCGAGCAGCCTTTTCAGCCGGTTGTTGCGGTTGATCACCCGGCGGTAGAGGTCGTTGAGGTCCGAGGTCGCGAAGCGGCCGCCGTCGAGCTGGACCATCGGCCGCAGCTCCGGCGGGATCACCGGCACGCAGTCGAGGATCATCCAGTCCGGCTTGTTGTCGGAGTTCTGGAAGGCGGAGGCGACCTTGAGCCGCTTCACAGCGCGGGCTTGTTTCTGGCCTTTGGAGCTGTTGATCGTCTGCTCCAGCTCCTCGATTTCAGCCTCGAGGTCGACCTGTTCGAGCAGGTCGCGCACGGCCTCGGCGCCCATCCCGCCGCGGAAGTACTCGCCCCAGCCGAACGGCGAGCCGAACCGGTCCTTGAGCTCGCGGAAGACGGTCTCGTCGTTGATCACGTCCTTCGGCTTCATCTCGGTGAAGATCTTCCAGACCTCGTCCATCCGCTCGATCGCCTCTTCGATGTAGGCCTCGGTGTCGGAGATCTCCGCCTCGAAGGTCTTGCGCAGCTCTTTGACCATTTTGGCGCGCTCGTCGTCCTTCAGCTTGCGCAGCTGCGCCGCGGTCAGCTTCAGCGAGTCGGCCCAGATGTGGTCGTCGTCGTCGAACTTCTCCTGGCCGCCCTCTTCGAGGTACTTGATCCGCCGCTCCAGCGACTCGCTCAGCTCCTGCGTCCGTTTCTGCTGTTCGGCCGCGTAGCTGTCGCTGATTTTCTTGACCTCTTTCTCGAGTTTGCCGAGGTCTTTGTCTCGAGCCTCCACGTCCACCCAGGTGACCATCGAGGCGGCGAAGTAGAGGACCTTCTCCAGCTCCTTGGGCGCCATGTCGATCAGGTAGCCGATCCGGCTCGGCACGCCCTTGAAGAACCAGATGTGGGAGACCGGGGCGGCCAGGTCGACGTGCCCCATGCGCTCGCGGCGCACCTTGGAGCGCGTCACCTCGACGCCGCAGCGCTCGCAGACGATGCCCTTGTAGCGGACCCGCTTGTACTTGCCGCAGTAGCACTCCCAGTCCTTGGTCGGGCCGAAGATGCGCTCGCAGAAGAGGCCGTCTTTCTCCGGCTTCAGCGTGCGGTAGTTGATCGTCTCCGGCTTGGTGACCTCGCCCCAGCTCCAGGAGCGGATCTTCTTCGAGGAGGCGAGGCCGATCTCGATCGCGTCGAAGTTGTTGATGTCGATCACTTGCTCAGTCCTCCACCTTCGTCTCTTCTTTGGCCTCCGCCGCGGCCGTCTCGGCCTCGGCGCCGTCGCTCCCGTTCCCCTCGCCGCCGGTGCCGGCTTCGCCCTCGGCGACCACCTGCTCCTCCTGCTCGTCGGCGGCGCCGTTGCCGGCGCCCTCCGCGCGGACCCCGGTCAGGTCCATGCCCAGCTCCTCGGCCGCTTTCAGCAGGTCGTCGTCCTCCTCGGAGATCTCCACGTCTCCCCCTTCGGAGACGACGTTGGCATCGAGCGAGAGGCTCTGGATCTCCTTGAGCAGCACTTTGAAGGACTCGGGGATCGAGGGCTCGGGGATGTTCTCGCCCTTCACGATCGCCTCGTAGGCCTTGACCCGGCCGACCGTGTCGTCGGACTTGACGGTGAGCATCTCCTGCAGGGTGTAGGCAGCGCCGTAGGCCTCCAGGGCCCAGACCTCCATCTCGCCGAAGCGCTGGCCGCCGAACTGCGCCTTGCCGCCCAGCGGCTGCTGGGTAACCAGCGAGTAGGGGCCGGTCGAGCGAGCGTGGATCTTGTCGTCGACCAGGTGCAGCAGCTTGAGGATGTACATGTAGCCGACCGTGACCTTGCCCTCGTAGGGCTCGCCGGTGCGGCCGTTGTAGAGCTGCATCGCGCCGGCGGCGCGGGCGCCCGGCCGCTCTTTCTTGTCGACGCCGAGGTCGATGCCGCGCTGCTCGTTCTCGTCCTGCCACTTGACCAGCGCCTCGTCGACGTCCTCGACGCTTGCCCCGTCGAAGACCGAGGTGGCCACGTAGACGCGGCCGTCGCCCTCGCCGGAGTGCGCCTGCTTGTAAGCGTCGGAGCCGTCGTCGTACCAGCCGTTGCCGGCGACCCAGCCGAGGTGCGTCTCCAGCACCTGACCGATGTTCATCCGGCTCGGCACGCCGAGCGGATTGAGGATCACGTCGACGGGCGTGCCGTCGGCGAGGTGGGGCATGTCCTCTTCGGGCACGATCTTCGAGATCACACCCTTGTTCCCGTGGCGGCCGGCGAGCTTGTCGCCCTCGGCGATCTTGCGCTTGGTGGCGACGTAGACGCGCACCAGGTCGTTGACGCCGGGCGGCAGGTCGTCGCCGTCGTCGCGGCTGAAGGTGAGCACGTCGATCACGACGCCCCCCTCGCCGTGCGGGACTTTCAGCGAGGTGTCGCGGACCTCGCGCGCCTTCTCCTTGAAGATCGCGCGGATCAGCTTCTCCTCGGCGGTCAGCTCGGTCTCGCCCTTCGGCGT
>JGI24034J26672_10000069_pt1 | contig 27837 bp, 31 predicted proteins | sample KBSSwiS2withPhiX_FD_26672 | JGI IMG/M metagenome (IMG submission 26672)
CANGGTCGTNTGGTCGTTGAGGCCGGCATCCCTCATTTCGGCGCGGGCGCGGCCGGCAAGTTCGGCAAGGATGAGCCCTGGCCCGAATGGGTGAGCCGCGAGGATCTGGTGATGGAAGGATTGATCGAGGCGGGATGCCTCGAAGCGACCTCCCCGCCCGAGGGCTGACGGTACGTAGCCATCCGGTGAAGGTCGCGGTAGTTGAGATTAGGCGGCACTGGCGGTGGTTTGGGAGCAATCATCTGTGAAGGTCCCTGTCCCAGAGCCTTTGGTTGGCTGCAAGACGCAGCAGTTAGCAAGGTCAGCCGACGCTAGGCCCTTATTTCGATCAGGGTACCATCTGGGACTAGCTTCCAGATTTCCTCAATTTCAGGATCGGTCACAGCGATGCACCCGCGGGTCCAGTCCAATTTTCTGTGCAGAGGGCCGAGCCAGCCAAGGCCGTTGCGTATGCCATGGATCATAACATCGCCTCCAGGATCAACGCCGAGGCGTTCGGCCATCCTTTTCTGCTGTTCCGTAGGGTAACCATGTGCGGATGCTTAAACCCTTCGCGCTAGGTGGGCTTTGCAGCGCCGTTCCCATCACCTTCATGCGCTGTTGTTCCTCCCGTTCATCGGGTCGCGGGCGCCGGGCTCAGGGTTCGGCGCCCTTTTTCTTAGTCATCAGAAATGGTGTCCCTACTGAGCTGATCGAGCCGCCGGGCGATTGCCTTCCATGTGGCGATGCCTTCTTCGTCTCCGGCGACAGCCGAAGCACCGATGCGCTCGGCAACGAAGCGCGGGGCATTCTTGCCGTGCTGGCGTTCAACCTGAAGGGCGCAGGCCCAAAGCTCGCGATCATGCGGGAGCATTAAATGTCAACACCATGGCTCGCGATGACCGACCCAAGTGCGGGCAAGACGTTCGTTTACAAGCTGATCGCCAAGCGAGTTCCCGTTTCGCGTCACGATGCGTAACTTGCGACCGTAGCGATCCTCATCCCGATCCGGCAGCGACTCCAGCGAGAATGGGCCTTGGTTCAGCAAATCGTGCAGCCGATTGGTAGCGCGATCGCCCAGGTCAGCTTCATAGGGACAGTGCGGCGGATGCGTTTCGGGTGCATCGATGTCGGCTACCCTGATTTTCACGCCGTCAATCCAGAAGGTGTCGCCGTCGACCACGCAGTTCACGCCGCCACCCGTATAGCAATAGCCGAATTGCCGAGCATCGTTGGACGAAATCGTGGCGGCAGGCTTGAGTCCCATGACGCTTCCCGCAAGGCCTTCCCCAGGTCGAGCGCTCCAGCTCATTAACGCCAGGCTGACCGAGAACGTGATCAGGAAGAGGACCATTGCCGCACCCCAGGGCAGCTTGCGTTGACCGGTCTGCCGGCGTGGTTTCGCGTCCGGCCATAGCTCATAGATCTTCGCGCTTTTGCGCCGCCATTTCATGCCCGTCTTATAGACGGCCAACCGCCTAAAGCCATCGCAGTGATCTCGGCTTACGCCAACAAAGACGATGTTTGAAAGCTCACGCGATCTCCAAAAAAGCCGGCGCTGGTTCAGCTACCATGACGGATAGTCCTCAGGGTAGAACCAACACGCAAACTTTTGACTGTTAAACCGTAGCTGGGATGATGGCGGCTATGTCCCGCGAAAGCATGGAAGCACGATTCTACGGAGGCGCATTGCCGAAAATCCGAATTTTGTATTCAAATACTCTTCACCCAGCGTTAACTCGATCAGCGATCGGTTATATCGATGATGCGGCAACGGGCCATCATCAACAATAGCATCTAATCTGGAGCTATCTAACTCTATTCTCATCGGCTGACTTAGACTAAGTTTCGAATGGGTTCATGTTCAGAGGGGGCAATGTTTCGAGCGACAGCACTGATCGCTGCATCGATCGGCCTTGGCGTCATGACGCCTTCGGTTGCGTTCGCAGACAGCGTCTCGGCGAGTGCACGCGTATCAAGCGCAGTTCTTGTTCGACAGGGGCCATCTACCGAAACGCGCATTATTGAGCGTCTGCGCCCGGGGCAAAGTGTCACCTTCGTGACTGAAGTCCCAGGATGGTATGAAATCCAGCTCCCTGACGGAACCCGCGGTTATGTGAGCAAAGGCTGGACGGTGGTACTCCCCGAGGCAGCCTCCGTGGTCTCGTCGGCCAGCAATCAGTACAAGGTTCACATTATCGACGTCGGCACGGGGCTTGCTATATTCGTTGAAGGCCGGGACTTTGCGCTACTCTATGATGCGGGAAGCCAGGATGACTTGCATGACGGGGAGGAGAACCGCGTCGTCGCCTATATCAAGGCTGTCAAGCCAACCCTGAAGCGGATTGATCACCTTGTCCTGAGCCATCCGCACAAAGATCATGTCCAATTAATGCCGGACGTATTCAAGCGCTTCACGGTAGCCAACGTGTGGGATTCTGGGCGGGTCAACAAGACCGACGGCTATTGCCATTTCCTTCGCGCCGCTATGGAAGAGCCGGGCCTCAAATATCACGATGCGATTCAATCGCACGCCACGCGATCCGTGAGCTTTACCGGAAGCGGCTGCAACGGAACGATCCTAGTCCGCGAGGACAGCATGATGAGTTCCGCGCCAGTGCCGCTCGGTGCAGGCGCACGAATGAACATCCTATATCGCGACCCGCGCAACCACCCAGACCCAAATGAAAACAGCGTCGTCGTGCGCCTGGATCTTGGTGATAAACGCGTGCTTCTCGCCGGAGATGCGGAAGGCGGTGAGCGCGAACTGCCATCCAGACCGCCTAAGCCGGACAGCATCGAAGGGCAGCTCGTCGCTTGCTGTTCGACTGACCTGAAATCAGACGTGCTCGTGGTGGGGCACCATGGCAGTCTGACCTCGTCACGCACGGCCTTCCTCGACGCGGTGGGTGCGAAAATCTACGCAATCTCATCAGGGCCCTATCCCTACAAGCGCGTACGCCTGCCTGACGAGGAGGTCGTCGCCGAACTGGAACGGCGTGGCCAGGTGCTTCGGACGGATCAAAACGATCTTTTCCGGATCGAGGATGAATCCCACGCCTGCGAAGCCAATCCTCACAAGATTGGTCCGGATACTGATGAAACGCCCGGCGGCTGCGACAACATTGTAATCGATGTCCGCTCCGGTAGCCCGATCACGGCAACATACAGCAGTATCGCGGACTGAAAGTGAGACACTGCATTGGCAAAAGCAGCTACACCGCGTGAGGCGCAACCAAGCGGCGAAACCGCAACCGATCGCGCGTCCCGAGGCCGCAATCTGGTCATCCTCTGCGATGGCACAGGCAACGAATTGGGTGGGGCGCTCTCCGATAGGGTCAGCGACATTCGTATCTCGAACGTGCTCAAGCTTTACCGCATCGCAGAGAAGGGCAAGCGGCAGCTCGTCTATTACTCACCCGGAGTGGGAACCATCGGCCGCGTCGACTGGCTCTTTCGCTGGAAGCAAAAAGTGCTCGGTGTTCTTGGCCTCATCACTGGGTATGGTCTCGATGACAACGTCCTTGGCGCGTATCGCTTTCTGGTCGAGAACTGGGAGGAGGGCGACCGCGTCTATCTGTTTGGCTTCAGCCGGGGCGCATGGACCGCGCGCGTTCTTGCCGGCCTGATCCAGCTGATAGGGCTGGTTCGACCGCCCCAGCTCAATATGTGCGATAACGCTCTCGCGACGTACAAGCGGGCAGCCAAGGACAACAAGCTGCCCATTGCATGGCATTTTGCGCGGGTCATTGGGTCACGCTTCCCGACCATCCATTTCATGGGCGTGTGGGATACTGTGGCCTCGGTCATCGTTCCGCGTTCGGACCGGATGTGGATCCCGAGTTTGGAGACGCTTCCCTATACCGAACGCAATCCGTCGGTGCGCATCTTTCGTCATGCTCTGGCGCTGGATGAGCGCCGCCGGATGTTCCGTGTTGCCAAATGGGCCCAGCCTCAGAGCTACGTACCGAATCGATTTCGGTCAGAAGAAAAGGTTGATCAAGACATCGAGCAGCGGTGGTTCCCAGGTGTTCATTCGGATATCGGTGGTGGCTACCGTGAGGATGAGAGCGGGCTTTCGAAGATCCCGCTCATCTGGATGGTCGAGGAAGCGAAGAAAGCCGGGCTCAAGATAACTGAAGTTAATCTTCGTAAATTTGCCTATGGCATGCGCGATAGCAACGAAGAACATGCCTATAGCACGCCCGATTCGGCCGCTAAGATGCACCAGTCGCTGACCCTTGGATGGAAACCCCTGGAAATCCTACCTAAGCTAACCAAGTTCCGTGAATGGACGCGTGCCTCGTTTCTCGGCTTCTATCTTCCCTTGGCCGAGCCGCGGCCGGTGGGCCTGCAACACGTAGTTGATCAGAGCGTGCGCGATCGCATGGCGAGCGACACGACCTACAGACCTCCCAATCTGTCGCCGCCGTGACCTGCGCCATCACTCAGGGTGGAACATCCCATAGCGGCCTTCGCCTTACGATGGCGCAGTTATAAGCAGGGCTGGATTTCTCGCTAGGCATATCCTATGTGACGCGTGCTGAACGTCGCATGCGACGGATAATGGGCCGCCTCGGCTCCTCCCTTTGTCCCTTTCTAGCTTCAAGACGCCGGGATGTGCCGCGGTTGGTGCATGCCCGTCATGCATGGGACAAGGATATTCTCATGATTACTGGTACCGTAAAATTCTTCAATAACGACAAGGGCTATGGTTTCATTGCGCCGGAAAACGGCAGCGGCGACGCCTTTGTCCATATCTCGGCCGTCGAGCGCGCCGGCATGACGACGCTCAACAAGGACCAGCGCGTGTCCTATGAGCTTGAAACGGATCGTCGCGGCAAGACGTCTGCTGTGAATCTGCAGGGCGCCTAACTGTGAACGGCGGATGCATTAGCGTCCGCCGCTTGCCTCTCTCGACCGGATCGCGCGTGTTCCTGCGCGTTCTGAATCGGGTCATGCTTCGCCGAAAAGATCATTTCGCAACGTAAGGACTGCCGATGTCGAAAAACCCCATCGCACCATTTCTGATTGCCAAGGATGAGGAAGGCCAGTTTCGGATCACGATCCGCAATACGCGCTTCAACTCCCAGAATTACCCCATAGTAACTGCGAGCTTGCAGCCCGAGAGCTTTAAGACTGCCGTGGCCGCCCGGACGCATGCCAAGCTGCAGTTCGGCGCGGAAGCTGGGCAGTTCGCGTCCAAATAACTCTCCCTTTCCTGACTTCACGAAGCTACGTCGGGCCATCTGCGCCTGTCGTCAGCGCGAAGATCATTACTAGAAAGTCCCGACGACAAGATGCCAGCATTTAAGGATCCCGGATTTCAACAGCGTCGAGAAGAAGCTGGACGCGCGAAGAATGCCGCACTTGCGGCCTATCGTGCCAAGCCTCCCATTGACGAAGCGATAATGGCTGAGCGGATAGCCCGCCGTGTCGCCCGCGAGGCGGCCAAAGTGCAGAAGCGCACGGAAGCCCTTCGCGCGAAGGAAGCAGCCGCTGAGGCAAAGCGTGAGCAAGAGTGCCAGGCTCTTGCTGCGGTAGAGGCCGCGGCCCGAGCACAAGCGGAAGCGGCTGCCGCGGCTCGAGCGGAAGCAGTAGTTCAGAAGCAAGAGGAGCGAAAAGCGTGGACGGAAGCTGATCGCAAAGCGGCACGTGATACGCGCTATGCTGCTCGGAAGATGCGCGCCGGCCGGCGTTAACGTTGCATGTCCCTATTCCAGCGGTTCCACATCTGCAAATTAGGATAATCCATGATCCCGCGTCAGAATTTTTTTTACGTGCGGCCCATTATGCAGATGTTGGGCGTTGGAATGTAGCTCATGACGGGATGGCGGCTTGATCGTCGCTCTCCCCGCACCACTCCCGACTTTACAGTCTGACAGCGCATCAGGCGTCCTCATTGACATCGGCGAGATCCCCGGCGGCGGGGAGCTCCATCTTATGCGCTACGGCGAAGATTATGAGATTCTGCTAGGCGAGGAGCAGCTTATGGGGAGCTGGGCAAGCCGTTCCGAGGAGGCACTGGCAACGCTGGTCTATGAACGGTTAGGCGAGCGGGCGCGTCACGTCTTGATCGGCGGCCTCGGTATGGGTTTTACCCTTGCCGCGGCCCGATCAGTGTTCTCGAAAGAAACAGTGATTGTATTGGCAGAACTCGTGCCATCCGTTGTCGCCTGGGCTCGGGGTCCGCTTGCGCACCTCTTTCGCGGCTCGCTCGACGATCCCCGGGTCTTGATCGACATGCGGGACGTCCACGACGTGATCGTGGGGGATGCCAACGCATTCGACGCGATCCTGCTCGATGTCGACAACGGTCCAGACGGGTTCGTTACTGTCGCCAACGAACGTCTTTATTGCGCATGGGGTCTGCGCGCCGCACATGCCGCGCTACGGCCGGGCGGGATCCTGGCAGTATGGTCAGCTTATCTCGACGAAGTTTTCCGCGAGCGGCTCGGCACGGCAGGCTTTGCCGTTGAGGAGCTCTCCGTCACACCTGACGCAGTGGGCGAACACATGCCGGATATCATCTGGCTTGCGTCCAAGCGGGCTTAACAGGCCATTTCGGTTTCAGGCTTCGATTGGGAAGGCTGACATTCAGCCGCATCAACATATCCACCAGAAGTCGCCAACATAGCCGACATTCGATGGCACGGAATCGCTCCCTACAACCTGCGGTTCGTTCATAGGCTAGTCGGGCACTGCTTTTGGCCGGCTTTGGGGACGAAGCCGTCGTTCAGGAGGAAGATAGCGAATGACCGGTTCCGGATGAAGCGGCCGTTCGCGCGGCGACGAGCTGTATCCGGTGAACGAGCAAGTCGGGCCGCAAGCTGACTGGCAGCTTTCAGTTAGCAAGCGTCGATAGCTGCCGTTGGCAGCCTGCTATGTAGACCGTCGGCGACCCGGCCTGAACGCGGAAGTTGCTGTTTCGTTGAGATCTGTGCGCACCTGGGCGAGGTGGAGGACGGAGACGCGAAGAATTATGACCTCCGCCCGTCTCCGCGCGGCAGAAGGCTCATGAACGTGACCGCGACCACGCCGGCAATTATTGCGGCAATCGGAAGGCTGTAGACGACCGTCATGAGTGCCGCAGTGACCATCGGGAACAGGCTCAGTATCCCGATACAGAGCCGAGTAAGCATTGGGTCCTGGCGATTTGGACGGGCGCGGTGGACAAGGCGAGGGCTGGTGTGGGCATATTGTTGAACCTGGATGGATCGCGACCCGGCGACACGGGGGCTCGAAAGGACGCGGGCGTCGGGCCAGAGACCATGACACCCGCTCCGTTCAGGGCTGCGTGGATTACGGGGCTAGAAGCGAAAGGTGATGCCGGTCAGGACTTGGCGGCGGCTATAAAGGCGATCGCCGTTGCTCAGATCGGCATAGCGATATTCGAGCCTGGCGGAGACATGGTCGGTTACCATGCGCTCGACACCGCCGCCGACGAGCCAGCCGTCGCGGTCCTCCGAGGCGCTCCCGGTGAGCGTCGGCGAAACGATCGTCGTGTTGACGCGATCGTTCGTATAGCCGGCGCGTCCATAGAGCAGTGTCTTGGGAGTCACGAGGTAGCCGGCGCGGGTGGTGAAATCGAACGACCGCTTTGAGTCGAGCACGACGCGGTTCGCGCCGGTGCTGCTGCTCACGGTGTCGCTGGTCCCGAAGTTCGCGCCGATCTCGGCGCCGAGGACGAACTTTCCGAATTCCTTGTCGTAAGCGGCATAGCCACCGAAGACGGCGGAGTCCTTCGAGGTATCGGCCGACACCACACCAAGGCCGGTTTTGGGATCGCGCACCTTGTTCTCGATCCACCCTGCCTGCACGCCGACCGACGGGCCGTCGAAACTCTGCGCATGGGCTACGCCCGTCATGGACAGAGTAGACAGAAGGACGGACAACGAGATCGAAACAGTCTTCATCTTAGTATACCTTAATATCTCGCGCGATTGTAATATGAATTTCGAAGTGAACGGCTGAACAAAGTTAATGTAATTCTTTTGCTTCGGCTGTGTCGTTTTCAGAATATCACGACCTCCTAGACTGTTGATTTTGAAATCAATGAGCGCCACTGGTGTCGATCGGACCATTGGGCTTCGGAACGAGCCAGATGATCACCGCGGCGATGCCAAGGGCGACGGCGATCACGCCAAACATATTGAGCGTGGCGAGCATTACGCTTTGGCCTTCGACGATCATCGACAGCAGGCTGACCGAGGAGTCATGTGGCATGCCGGCAGCATCGGTCGCCGCGAGCAATTGAGTTCCGTTGGTCATCGCGCCGGCCAGCTCGGTCTGGTTGGTACGCGTTGCGTTCTGCCAGCCGCTCTGGATGAGCGACGTCGCGAACGCGCCGGCCAGCGTTCTCGTGAAGTTCGACAGGCCTGCCGCGTTCGCCTGCTCCTCCGGCTCGACGCTGGCCATGGCGAGGCCGGTCACGGGCACGAAGAACATGACCATGAACACGCCGGTCACCAGCATCGGCCAGGCCATCTGCAGGAAGGTCACATCGTTGTTGAAGGTCCACATGCGCCACAGCATGACGCCGGCGAGCCCGAGGACTCCGAGACAGACGATCAGCCGCGCATCGAACTTCTCCACTGCCTTGCCGACGAGCGGGGAACAGACCACCGCGAGGATGCCCATGATGCCGGTCGCGTAGCCGGCCCAGGTCGCGGTGTAGCCCATGTTGGACTGCAGCCAGAGCGGCACGATGACGATGCTGGCGAAGAAGGCACCGAAGCCGACGGAGTAGGTCGTCGCGGCACCGACAAAGCCGCGGTGGCGGAAGATCTTGAGGTCGACGATCGGGTTCTTCTCGGTGAGCTCCCAGATCAGGAAGGCAATGAAGCCGATGGCCGCGACGATTCCCAGCGTGCGGATCTCGGCCGAGGCGAACCAATCATGGTTACGGCCCTCATCGAGCATGATCTGCAGTGCTCCGACCCAGACGATGAGCAGACCGAGGCCAACCCTATCGATGAAGGCGGGGAATTTGGGATCCGCCTGACCGCGCAGCAGCATCATGAGACCGAAGCCGCCGGCAGCCGCGATCGGCACCTTGATGAAGAAGATCCACGCCCAGCCGTAATTGTCGCAGATAATCCCGCCCAGGATCGGACCCGCGACGGGACCGATCAGCGTGGTCATCGCCCAGATGACGGTAGCGAGGGTTGCCTTCTCCTTGGGGAAGATGCGGAGCAACAGCATCTGCGACAGCGGCACAATCGGTCCGCCGAAGAGCCCGAGCAGAACGCGCATCCCAAGCAGCATGCCGAGTGAGCCCGACAAGCCGCACAACAGCGATCCGACCGCGAACGCCAGGTAGCAGGTAATGAAGGTGCGCTGGGCGCCGAACTTCTTGGCGAGCCAGCCGGTGAGGGGAACGGTGATTGCCTCCGCAACTGCGTAGGAAGTGATCACCCACGTCCCCTGGGACGACGACACGCCGAGATTGCCGGCGATCGTTGGCACCGAGACGTTGGCGATGGTGGTGTCGAGCACCACCAGGAAATTGCCGAGCCCGATCAGGATCGCGGCGATGTACAGCGGCACCCCCGTCAACGGGGCGGAGTCCGGCTGTGCTTTGATAGCTGTTGCCATGGGTTCTGCTTTCCTGGGGTGGCCGAGGTCAGCCGGCGACCTGGACGTCGATGTCCATCGACAGGCCGACGCGGAGCGGATGTTGCGCCAGTTCACGCGGATCGAGCTTGATGCGAACCGGCAGGCGCTGGACCACCTTGATCCAGTTCCCCGTCGCATTCTGCGCGGGCACGATCGCGAACGCCGCCCCGGTGCCGCCGGAGAAGCCCGTTACCGTGCCGTGATAGACGACATCCTCGCCATAGAGATCGGAGGTGAGTTCGACCGGCTGGCCGGGACGCACTTTGGCGAGTTGCACTTCCTTGAAGTTTGCATCGACATAGGCGGCCTGGATGGGGACCACGACCATCAGCATCGCGCCCGGCTGGACGCGCTGGCCGACCTGGACCTGACGCCGCGACACCACGCCATCGACGGGCGCGCGCAGGACGGTGCGCTCCAGATCGACACGCGCCTGATCGAGCGCGGCCCGTGCAGCGAGCACTTCGGGGTTATTGTCGACCGAGGTGTCGGCGATCAGCACGCGGTTCGCTTCGCGGGAACCGATCGCGGCATCCCGCGTCGCGGCCGCCTGTGCTCGGGCGGCCTCGGCCGACCAGAGGTTCGCCGTGGCCGTGTTGAACGCGTTGCGCATTGACGTCAGTTCCTCGCCCGAGACCGCACCCGAATTCGCCAGCCCTTCACGCCGAGCGAGATCGATCCGTGCCTTCTCGACGTCGGAGCGCGCGGCCACGAGGCCAGCTTCCGCCTTCATCTCGTCCGCATGCCGTGCCGAGATCTGGGCGCTGAGGCCGCTGTCGTTGGCTACGAGCCCGCGCACCTTGCGGATTGTGACGGCGAGATCGGCTTCGGCGCGGGCTACCGCGATGCGGGCGTCGGTATCGTCCAGCCGGACCAGAACGTCGCCCCGGCGAACCTGCTGTGCATCCTGGACAAGGACTTGCTGGACCGGGCCGCCGATCAGCGGCGTCACCTGCGCGACGTCAGCGCCGACATAGGCGTTGTCGGTCACGACATGGTGCGATCCGACCAGTGCATCATAGGCGCAATAGGTGCCGCCGATCAGAGCGATCGCCGCGGCGAAGCCGCCGAACAGGCGTTTGCGCTTGGCCTTGGTCCTTTTGGCTTCGTGCTCGGCCTGGACCGGATCGACTTCGAAATTATGTTCGATGACTGACATGATTTGGGTCCCCTTTTATGAATGGAAGCCGCCGCCAAGGGCGCGGATCAGAGTGACATCGAGAGCGAAAGCCCGGGTCTCGAGCTTTGCGACATTGAGGCGCGAATCGAGCACGCCCTCCTCGGCCGAAAGCACGTCGAGATAGGTCGACAGCCCTTGGGCATAGCGAAGCCGCGCAAGGCGGTTGGCCTCTTCGAAATCGCCAAGTGCGCGGCGCGAGAAATCCAACCGCGTGGCGAGCATCTTCCGGCTAGCAAGCGTGTCGGCGGTCTCGTGCAGTGCTTGCGTAACCTGGCGATCGTACAACGCGATCGCCTCGTCATACTGCCCGCGTGCGGACCGATACTGGCCCTGCAGTGCGCCGCCGTGGAAGAGGGGAAGCGTGACCGCCGGGCCGGCGCCTCCAAATGTGGAGTTCCCCGTGAACAGGTTACCCAGCCCGAACGCCTGCATGCCGACCAGGGCACTAAGGCTGACGTTCGGATAGAAGTCCGCGCGCGCCACCTTGATGCGTTGCCCGGCTGCGTCGGCGCGCACCCTAGCGGCCGCGATGTCTGGCCGGCGGCCGATCAGGTCGATCGACGCATTGTTGGGCACGCCTTGCGCCTGCAGCGCGGCGATGACGGGCCGCCCTATTGTTAACGCTCGGTCTGGCCCGGTACCGACCAACGCGGCGAGCGCGTTCTTGACGAGCTCTATGGCTTCATCGGTTGCAGCCAGGTTGGCTTGCGATTGTTCGAGCCGCGCACGCGCCTGGCGCACTGCGGTATCGTTATCCAATCCCGCGCCGGCGCGCCCTGCGACCAGCGCGAGCGTTTGCGCGCGAATGTCGATCGCCGATTGATAGCTATCGCGTTGCGCATATAACGCAGCGAGTTCGGCATAGGCTGAGGCAATCCCGGTCGTGAGCGCCAGCCGAACCTCATCGGCGCCGTAGCGGGCGGCCTCCAGGTCCAGCTTGGCTGCGCGCAGCGCGGCGCGATTCTTGCCCCACAGGTCCAGGTCGATCGTAATGCCGACGCCGACCGAGCCGGTGTCGTTCCAGCCGCCCGGCACCATCTGCGCAGGTACGCCATTATTCTTGCTAAGCTTTGTTTCTTGCACGCTGCCAAACGCATCGATCGACGGATTGAGCGCGGCTCCAGCGCGCTGGGCGAAGCCTTCGGCGGTGCGGATGCGGGCAGCAGCGATTGCGAGGTCGGGCGAGCCAGCGAGCGCTTCCTCGATCAGCTTAGAGAGCTGCGGGTCTTCGTACTGCTTCCACCAGCTCGCCGCCGGCCATGCAGACGCAGTGCTAGCGAGCGACGCCTGTGACGCAGCCGCCAGGGCGAGTGTCCGACTGACTGGAGCCTTGCCCAGATCAGGAACCGAGGCACATGCGCTCGTGCAGAGCGCAAACAGGAGTACCGCGCGGCGATGCCGTGCGGGAAAGAAGCGGATCATGTCCGAATGTCCTTGTTTCTAGAACTGGGGTTCTTGAACGTGTACCGTACGGTCTAGTCCAATTTATAAACTCTTGTCAACGGAAAAAATGGACCGTACGGTACCGGTTAGATTTTAAGGAGTTGGCGTCGTGGCGCGGATGAAGTCGGATGAGAAACGTCGCGAGATCGTGCGAGTCGCAGCGCTAGCGTTCCAGGAGCTGGGCTATGAGCGCACGTCGATGCTGACGATCGCGGAGCGCCTGCGCGGCTCCAAGCAGACGCTTTATAACTACTTCCCATCCAAGGAAGACCTGCTCCGCGCCGTGCTCGACTTCGATGTTGGCGAAGTCGCCGACCAGGCGATGGAGGCGTTCCTCGCCGAACGAAATCTCCGAAAGGGGCTTACGCGTCTCGGTCAGATCTATCTCGAACGACAGCTTGCCCCGCTGGCAATCTCCAACATTCGCACCGTCGCGACCCAGCCGGCCGATTTGCGGATCGGCGAGGACTTCTACCGCAATATTCTCCGCGCGGCCTGGAAGCGCGTCGCTGACGCGTTCGGGGCGCTGATGGATGACGGAAAGCTAAAACGCGCTGATCCCTGGCTTGCGGCGATGCATTTCAAGGGCCTGATCCTGCAGGATCTGCTCGAAAGGCAATTGCTAGGTGCGGCGGCGACGACGGGTCCGGGCGAAATCGCGGCTGCGGCGCGGGAAGCGGCCGATGCTTTCCTCATGATCTACGGTCCGCGCGAGGCCGCGTAGGAACCGAAGCCTCTTTCCTGACGGCCTGCCTTTCGGCTCCGCCGCGGCTTCTCTTAGCTGCGGGCGCCCATCCCGATGCTGCGTTTGCCAGCACGCGAACAAAGGCTCGTCGACCGGAGATGGCGAACGGGATCCGTCTTGTCGTGACTCGTCGCGCGCCGAAGCGCCTTTGCGTCTTAAAACAATACCGTACGCAACGGTCCATTTTAGTTGTTGACGTCCTTCTATTAATAGACTAGACCGTACGGTACTATACAACATTGCGAGTCGCAAGATGAGCTCAATCGTATCAAAGGAGGGAGGCTCCCTCACAGATCTTCGCTGAACGGTCGTCGCGATCGCCCGAACCGATAAGTCTGGCTCGGCAGAGCCGGCGGGACAGCTTATGCGCTTTCTGAGATGGTCTTTCGGGCCGCCGCCAGCGCCAAACTTGGCCAGTGGGCGGCTCGAGGCTCTGCGCAGCTTCTGCGTCAGGGCGTGGCACCGCGACGCCGTCCGCTGGCAGGACGTGCGCGCGCTGATCGCGGCCGGCTACGCCAAGTCCGAGGCAATCGAGATTCTCGTGCATATTGCGACCTGCCGCGGCTTCGTTCCCGTGCTCGAAGAGCAAGGCATATGAACTCGGTGCTGGAAGGCTGCCCCCCCCCGCCTCCAGTCCCGACCCTGCCCGCGCAGTGTCAGAGTGCGGGCAGGGATACACAAAGACCAGAAATCCCATTGTCAGGATCAAAGGAGTTTTGCCGTGAATTACGCGCCTTATCCAGCCAGACTGCTAACCTCGACCTTGTTCCTCTCAGTGCCGCCGACAAATGTCGGGGAGGCTGCCTGGGACATCCTCCTGGCACTGCACGCCGATCACGGTCGGGAGCTCAGCCTCGCGCAGCTTTCCGCCATCGCCAGCGTGCCGATGGCCCGGCTTGAATTCTGGCTCGCCAATCTCGAGGAGCGCGACCTCATCACTGGCGCGGCGCACCGTTGGACCGGTGAGATCGTTACGGCGCTGACCGCGCGCGGCCGAGAACTGCTCCAATGCTACCTGTCAGCGACCGGCGACCTGCAAGTCGGCGCCCACCCTTGATCACCTTGGTCCCGGACCGGAGAAAAGAAGTCCAAATGCGCGTGCGTACTGAAAAAAAGAGAAATGAGATCATCCAGATGGCCGCGGAACTTTTCGACGCGCTGGGATATGAGGGCACATCGATGTCAGCGATTGCAGCGCGTGTCGGTGGGTCCAAGGCGACTTTGTACGCCTATTTCGAGTCGAAGGAGGATCTGCTCCGAGCCATCCTTGAGCGCGACGTGAATCAGGAGGCTGACCGATTGATGCAGGAGCTTCTGTCGGAAAAGGATTTGCGCAGTGGCCTCATCCGCCTCGGTATCGCCTATCTCAACGGTCAGCCGGCGCGGGCTGCAAGTATCCGGACCGTTGCCAACCAGCCCATCGCCCAGGAGTTTTATGAGGACGCGCTTCGTCCGGCGTGGCAGCGCCTGGCCGACCGCTTCGCGACCATGATGAAAGAAGGCCGGCTCAAATTCACCGATCCCTGGATCGCCGCGATGCACTGGAAAGGCCTCAACGAGTGGGACACGCTCGAGAAATATCTTCTGTGCGCGAACGTCGACCCCGACGCCAATGACGTTGTCAGCGCCGCCGCCGCCGCGGCGGACGCTTTCCTCAACCTCTATGCCGATCCGTCCGAAGTTAGGCAGGTGGTGGAATGACGGCTGAGGAACTGTTTTCATCCGCCGCCTTGCTCGACGAGGCAGCGTCGCCGTTCGGGACGGAAGGCACACACCTTGTCGTCGTGTCAGGCGGAAATGATGAATAAGATCGGGGCTGCCTTCGCTGTCGAGCCGAACGCAAGCAACCATCTGGCGTGGATGAACGCGATCCTGGGCCTGCAGCGCACGCTCATGGCGGCGGAACGCACCGCCGTGACGCTGATCGCGTTCGGCTTCACTGTCGCTCAGGTGTTCCAGAACATGAAGACGATCGTGCCCCCACAGTTCCTGATTCTCGGGCCACATCTTCCCCGAAACGTCGGACTTCTGATGATCGCGGCGGGGATCGGCTCGCTCGCGCTGTTCACATGGCAGTATCTCCGGGCGGTCGCCTACCTTGCAGCCGAGCCGTTTGTCGGCATCGCTGTGGATATCAGGAGTCCGCTACATCACCTCACTTGCTGCACGGCATATGCGATCATGTTGCTCGGAATGCTGGGGTTCGGCTCAGTGTTAGTGAGCTTCTAGTGGTGAAAATCTAACGCACGAGTCCGCGTGCAATCGTGAAAAACTGCCGATTCTACGCGAGCCCGTGGGCACCAAACGTCAGATTCTCACCACTAGCTCAGGATGATGGGCTGAAATCAGGGGCCGATAGCTCGAGCCCGACCGGCAGACGCACGCGGCGGCAGTCGCGCAGTGCTGCTTGGGGGGTGCCACGCGAAGCAGACGTTTTTTGTTCGCTCAACCAGCAGACTACAACCTTCTTTGCACCGGCCGCCCACCGTCGGCCCATTCCGTGGGTACGGCCGCTTTTGGGCTTCGCTGCCTTGTCCCGAAACGGTGAGAAGTGGGCGCATTGCTGACCGGCCAGTTTGTGCGAGCCGAATGGCGAGTTCCAGCAAAAGCTGTCGGTCACATCAACGACGCCAAATGTCTTGAGGTGGTCGAGTGCTGCCCTGCGATCAGCGCGCGTGGGGTGGCAAGTGTCGCCGACATAGCAGTCGTTCGAGGCCACGAAACGCATCCCAGAGGCAGCCGTAGATTCAACTGCACCGAAAAGGTGGGAACTGGGCTGTCTTCTGCCTGTCTGGAACCAGACGCAGGATCGCGAAAAGCTGACGTTCGGGCGGATCAACGATCGGTTGGCAGTCGCCGAAGAGCCGACGTTCTGGGCTTCGGATTGGGTCGCCAAAAGCTCCCCTACATTCAGGCACTCGTCGATGACGGCAGCTGGGCCGGTTGCTGCCTGTCGGCGATTAGGGAATGATCCGGCTAAAGCTGCCGATTGAACCGCCCACCCACTTAGTTGTCGGCGCTTGCACCCTGGCGCGCGTATTTTCCTGCAGAAAGGTAGCTACCTGCTCGTGCATAGCGCTTGCGAGCGCGCGCCGGCGCCTTCGTTATTGCGCGTCGGGGTGGAAGGCGGTGCTTTGCGCGAGCGCGGGCGTCAGTGGCGCTGCGTCGGCGAGTTGCTCGGGCCCGGCCTGCTGCTGGTCAGGCGCGGCGTGGGCGACCGTATCGCGCTGGGCCGAAGCGTTGCCCGTGTGGTCCGCGAGGTACAGCGCGGCATTGGCGGCAATTACCACGGCTGCGCATGCGAAAATCTTCTTCATCACTTGCCCCTCTCGCCCTGGCGTTCCGCTCCAGAGCGACCCCTGACCGCGTGCGCCCCCGCCCGCGATCGCTTTTCCCAATAACCGCGACGGGCCCCGCCATGGTGTGCAAATTCCGTTTAAAAAGTCTTAATTTCTATGCCTGCCCCGGAATGGCACGCTTCTCGGGCGGCGTGGGGTTGAGCAATTCGCGTCGATCGACCCGCACGGTGCTCAGTGAAAATATCGAACCCGACCTTCCGAGGCGAAAGGGCGATCCCAAGCCGAGAAAAACTGACCTTATTAAGAACCATGCGATCGAAGCCGACGTGCGGCTTTCAGTAAATTTTCGAGCGCATTTTCGATCGCCTCCAGTTCAACCGCCAGGGCGGCGACATCATTCCCTGTCAGCTGCAACATGACGCGCATGACCGGCCGACACTGCGCAGCCAGCATGATCATATGCACAGCGCTCGGACTGACATGACCATTGATCCATGCGCGAGCCGTGTGATCGCTGACGCCGGTCCAGGCCATGATGCTTTTGGACGCACGCCTGCTGCCTCCCAGATCCTCCTTAAGCGCATTTCCGATTGCCGCCGCGAATTCCATATCTGACAGCAAAATCCGCGTTTTCGGAAGTCGCGTTCCGCTTTTAGGAACCATGGTTCCGCCTTTCTTGGTCTATGGCGTGCTGTCGCGAGCAAACGCACCAATCGAGATCGGCGATGGTGATTGACTGGAAGCAGACCAGCGAATCAGGCGCTTCTCCGCCGCCAAGGGTGCCGGCGGCACAATATGTCCGCATGTCGACCGAGCATCAGCAATATTCGACCGATAACCAGGAAGAGGTGATCCGCAACTATGCCGAGCGTCGCGGCTACGAGATCGTCAGGACCTATGCAGACGAAGGCAAAAGCGGGCTCAATCTGGGCGGACGCTTAGCGCTTCAGAAATTGCTTGATGACGTTGAAAGCCGGCGTGCCGATTTTACGGCATTGCTGGTTTATGACGTCAGCCGCTGGGGACGTTTTCAGGATCCGGACGAAGCGGCCTCCTATGAGCTCCGCTGTCGAAGAGCAGGCGTTCACGTCCATTATTGCGCCGAGCAATTTGAAAATGACGGCAGCATCGGCTCGTCCATCATCAAGACCGTCAAGCGGGCCATGGCAGGCGAATATAGCCGGGAACTCTCGGTCAAGGTTTTTGCTGGCCAAGCCAATCTGATCCGGCTGGGGTTCCGCCAGGGAGGGGCGGCGGGCTTTGGCTTGCGGCGCGTTCTGGTCGACCGCGCGGGGACTCCAAAGACAACGCTATCGCAGGGCGAGCATAAGAGTCTCGCTACCGACCGGGTCATCCTCGTGCCCGGGCCCGATCATGAGATCGCTATCGTGAGGGAGGTATATCGCCTCTTTGTCAACGAAGGCCGACCGGAACGCGAAATCGCCGAGGCGCTAAATCGACGGGGCATCAAAACGGATCTCGACCGCGCATGGACCCGGGGATCTGTCCATCAATTGCTGATCAACGAAAAATATATCGGCAACAATGTGTGGGGCAAAACATCCTACAAGCTCAAAGGCGCACATGTCCGCAACGCACCTGAGGAATGGATCCGAGCCGATGGTGCATTCTCTGCAATTATCGGCCTCAATCTATTCGCGCGGGCTCAGGCCATTATCGCTGCTCGTTCCGACCGGCTCAGCGATGAGGATATGCTTAGGCTCCTGTCGCAAATCCTTGATCAACATGGCTATCTCACAGGGCTCATCATCGACGAGTTCGAAGATGGCCCATCAAGCAGTGCCTTCCGCACGCGCTTTGGCAGCCTGCTTCGAGCCTATGCACTGGTCGGCTTCTCGCCGGATCGCGACTATCGCTATCTCGAAACCAACCGCAAACTGCGTGCCTTGCACCCATCGATATTGCAGATGGTTCTCGACGGTATCGAACGTGCCGGCGGACATGTCGCCCAAGATCCCGCGACGGATTTATTGACCATCAATCGGGAATTTACGACATCGCTAGTGATCGTCCGCTGTTTTCAGACGGCAGCCGGCTCGATGCGCTGGAAACTGCGCCTCGATACCGCGCTCAAGCCGGATATTACCGTAGCCGCGCGAATGGATGCGGCCAATGAGGCGGTGAAAGACTATTATCTGCTGCCGCGCTTCGACATGCACGAAGCCGTATTGAGGCTCGCAGACTATAATGGTCTCTCGCTCGATGCCTATCGCTTCGAATCATTGGACATGTTCTACCGCATGGCGGCCCGTACCTCGTTAAGGGCCGCCGCGTGACCTCTGCTCTGCCCGCCCAGCGTGTGGAGATGATCCCGATCGAGCGCATCACTATCCTCAATCCGCGCGTTCGCAGCCAAAAGAATTTCAAGGAGATCGTCGACAATATCGCGCAGCTCGGCCTCAAGAAACCGATCACGGTCACGCGCCGAGCTGAAGCCGGCGGCCCCTTCTATGATCTGGTCTGCGGACAGGGACGCCTTGAGGCCTATAAGATCTTAGGCCAAGCTGAGGTGCCGGCGCTCGTGGTCACGGCCGATCCCGAGGACTGCCTCGTCGCCAGCCTTGTCGAAAATTGCGCCAGGCGCCATCATCGTGCCATCGATCTGCTGCACGACATCCATGGCATGCGGGAGCGCGGTTACTCCCTATCCGAAATCGCGCGCAAGACCGGATTATCCTTGGAATATGTCAGCGGCGTCGCTCGGCTCTTCGAAAAGGGCGAGCAGCGCTTGCTCCAGTCCGTTGAAAACGGGACAATCCCGGTCAGCGTCGCTGTCGAAATCGCCGAGGCGGACGACCATGAGGTCCAGGCCGCGCTATCCAATGCCTATGAACGCGGTTTGCTGAAAGGCCGCAAGCTGCTCGCTGCCAAGAAGCTCGTCGAGATCCGCCGCCGCCGCGGCAAAGAGTTCAGCAAGAATAGTAATAACAAGCATCGCGAGCGCGTGTCGGCCGAGGCTCTGGTGAAGGCCTATCAGGAAAGCGCCGATCGCAAGCGGGCCATGATCCGCAGGAACGAATCGACCCGTACCCGTCTCTTGATCATCACCGAGGCACTTCGACGGCTATCGCGCGATGAGCAATTTCTGGCCATTCTCGAGGACGAAAATTTGGCGACGATGCCGGAGAATATCGCCGCGCGCCTTCGTTCGAACATGGACCTGCAGCGATGAGCAGGCGCAAACCCGCCCAACCCGTAGCGCTCGCCTTTGAGCATGCGACGCTGCGCATCCCCTTAGTCGACATCCTCCCCTTGCGCGAAGTGTCGCGCGCGGTCCGCAAATCGGCCAAATATGCTCAGATTGTAGCATCGATCGCGGAGGTCGGGATCATCGAGCCTCCGGTAGTGGTTCGTGATCATCTTAAACCCAGCAAGTTTCATTTACTCGATGGGCATTTGCGCATCGATGTCCTTCGCGAACGACAGGAGAGCGAGGTGGTATGCCTTGTCGCCACCGAGGATGAAGCGTTCACTTACAATCGTCGCATAAGCCGCCTCGCAATGATTCAGGAACACAAGATGATCTTGAATGCGGTCAAGAAGGGGGTTTCCGAAGAGCGGCTTGCCCGCGCTTTGAACGTCAACGTGGCACTTATTCGGAAAAAGAGAAATCTGCTGTCCGGCATCTGCCCAGAGGTTGCTGACCTGTTGCGCGACAAGCATGTACCGCTGAACACGTTCAAGGAACTGCGAAAACTCAAGCCAATGCGCCAAATTGCTGCGGCCGAGATGATGGTGGCAATGAACCGCTACTCGACGAATTATGCGGTATCGATCGTCGCTGGGACGCGGGAAGACCAGTTTGTCGAAGGCAAACGCAAGCCGGCTCGGGGCCTGACGGAAGCCCAGGCCGCGTTGATGGAACGCGAATCCGCCGATCTTGATCGAGAGTTCAGGCTGATCGAGCAAAGCTTTGGCGCTGATCATCTGGATCTTGTTTTGGCCACGGGATATATTTCAAGCTTGCTCGCCAATGCGCGCGTCGTTCGATATTTGGCGCAGCACCATCACAGTCTGCTAAGCGAGTTCCAGAAGATCACCGATCTGTCGAACGCTGCATAATGGGGACCCGGACCCGATAAGCGCAGGACCACGCCGATTCCCGTGCCAACGGCGAATAATGCCGCCGAGCCTCGCAGGCGCCCACCGTGAGATTCCTCATACCGCGACCTCATGCCTTTCTGCGGATCGACCATATTAAAGCCGAAAGGCTCGTTAGAATGGCAGACAAACCAATGAGCAACGTTCCATCAATGACAATCATAAGCGACTCCATGATCGTCGCATTGTTCCTCTTTTGTTCCTACATTGGAAGCCCCGGTACAGCGGCACTACGGATGCCGGCGGAAGATGGAGGCCGAGCATGACAATGGGCGCCGGGTCTGAACCCAACGCCCATTGGAACAAAAAAGAGATGGCAGCGCCCACAGGGAACATAGGGTTGGCTGCAGATCGACAATGCGCGCGGCTCCGTTACGAAAACCCATATGGCGACAGTTTATCGTTATCCTCACCACCTTCTTAAACATGATTACAAAAAGACTGTGGATGCTGCGTTCAGATCATTGCCATGCAGTTTAGCTGAAAGTTACCCGCGCGGTAGTCACCCAGGCTCCGCCTTAAAATCGACCGAGGCTTGCAAGATCGATTTCAATGTATGACGGGCGCCATCGGAGTCTTGGTGGTCGTTGGTGCAGACCGTGCCGCCACTGCAGCCTTGTGCTTGTACTAAGAATGACCAGCGGCGCATCCCGCGACCGCTCCGGCGATGGCATGATGATGAGCGCGATGTCCCGCCGCCCCGCCCGGTGATCGCACCGCGGATGCAGCCTTTGGCGAGCAACGGCCCTGGAGCAAACAAAGCTGCAGCGGCGATCGCGATGATGAGCTTGGTCACCACGACCCGGTTTGTCATTTCATTTGCAGCCTGTTGCTGGCTCTGCCCAATGCCTCACGATTTGAGATGTTCCGCTCGTGGATGCACAGGCTTTTGTTCACCGGACAGAACTGGGATAGTGCGCCCTGGAGATCGACATTGATGCCCCGCATCGGGGCCGAGTCCGGACACGCCGCTTCAGTTTGGGAGTTGGCGGAAAGCGGACATTCGAACTCACGGCCCTCTCGGTAACGAGATGCATCACGAATGATATGAACGGTGAGGGATGGTAGTTATGATCCGCTGGGCTGCTCCTTGCGCAGGTTTTGAAAAAAGACCTGCTCGGTGACGGTCGCCATGTCTTTGAAGCTGACTGCCGAACGCTCGATGGCAAATTCCTCCGCTGTCCGTTCGTAAATAAAATACGGCTCCAGTTCCCTTTCGGTGAGGATAATGGCGCGCTGCCGCCAATCTTTGTTCAGCGGGCGGATCAAATCAATTTCCTCCGGCTTGAAGGGCGTCAATCGAGCAAAAACCACAAACACATCGTAATTGTCAGGGAAAGCATCGGCCACCGCTGCCAATTTGCGCACGTCATCCTCTGTAATCGGCCCGCGTGTTTTACACTCGCCAATGACGACTTGGATGCGTCGGCTTCGCGCTTCCGAGGTAACGATCACAAAGTCGGTCTCGCATGGAGGGATGTCAGCCTCGCTAGGGCGAAGAGTCATTGCGGTGGTGTAAATGCCTTCACCGCTCATATGCATACGCATTAGCTGTTGTAGTGTTAGAGTTACAGGGATGGCGCCTTCTTGATTGTCATCTCGCCCAAATAATCCGGATCGCCGAAAGGCCCAATCCTTGTCGCGTAATTGACGCGCAACACTAAACCGATGGCCGCAATATTCACATTCGGCTTCGCTATTTGCTTCGTCGAGAGAACGCCAGAATTCTAAAAGGCAGCTCGGGCAATCGAATTTCAATCCTGGCCTGAACACACCCCGATCAAGCAAGTACCCGAGCACGTCGGCGTTTTTCAGCGGCGAGTTGACCTTTCGTGGCTCGATATGGAGCCACTGGTAGTCGTCCAGTGGTCTATCCCCATTCTGGCCCCTGATCGTTTGCATGGCCTCGCTACGGGAAAACGCTTGGTTAGGTCGGTGTCGTTCGATGAGGCTACGAACACCGGCGATTTTAAAAGGGCGACAACCTGACAGTCCGCCCATCTGCCGGATTAGACTGGTTGCCACCAGGCCTGCTTTGCTTGGGGCAGCTTCTATGCCGACGTTTGCAAAAATTTTGCCGATAAGTTCGCCAACATCTAATCCACGTAGCGTTATGTGGTCGGACGTGACCGATTGGACGATTCCCAAACTCTCTGGTTCCGCACGCGCATGATTCCACGAAAAGTAGCACTGCCGGCCGTAATACTCGTTGAGCTCGGGAATGAACGGAGTGTGCAGCGTCTCCCGTTCGTTCTGAATAAGTCCGACACCAGGATCCACAGAAATCACGAAATGCTGATGATAGGCCGCCCAATCCTTGAAAAACGGCTTGTCGGTCAAGGCGAAAGAAACGGTTGTTTTTCCGCTGCTGGAATCCACGGCGGCAAGTGACGAGCCCTCGCCGAAATGCATGAATGGCGCCTGTATATTGAGGCCGTTCCAGAGATACTCATCGATGCCGCAATCAATGATGCTGTCCCCAAACGGGTTGCGATCACCTATTTCAAACTCACGCCTATGCCATAGAGCCACGCCCTGCAGCCGGCTTCGCCGAGGTTCAAATTTCGGAAGTACCGAAAGCCATTCCTCCCTCAGCGGCTGAGTTCGTGCCGCATATCGGGCGTCATGAAAATGCACCGGGACATCTGCCGCGCGAAGATTCCAATACGTGACAAGATCATCGAAATTATCAGCTTCGCCGACATAGAAGCCTGGACTGTCCCGATAGTTTCTAACGACATAATGCTGTTCGATAAATGCACGCCCGAGTGCCGACAATGTCATTCGTGATGGATCAGGTCGAGGCAGTTCAGCGCCGTTGGCGATTACTTTTCGTTCGGCTGCCAGATGCCGACACATGAGTTCAGCATAATCGATCCCACACTCGTCGACGGCCGGCAAGCCGCCGTAGGTGCAAAGGAACACGTCCGCGAGGGGGTCGTCTGCGTCCCACTCATAGAGATCTACCGAGGGGCCGGCAGCCGGATTATGTTTATGGCTATCTTCATAGACCTTGAAAATAGGATGGATCAGGTCTGCTACCGTCGCTGATTTCCCATCATTTCCGCCACCGACAAAGAACTCCTGGTGTGACAGCGGCCAAGGCAAATACTCATAGCCATCGATCAGATTTTGGACCTGCTCCGAGTATGACGCAGGAGCAAGAGCATCAACACGGTAAAGCTTAATCAGCCTATCAGCAAATGCCGCATCGTCCACCACAAGCATTGGGTTGAAACGCCCGCCCCACATTGTGAACGACAAACGCGCTGCGCGCCTTAACGCCTCTATGTCACCTCGTTGAACGCACCAGCCAAATCTTATTGGGCGATATTTAAGTCGGACCGACAGAGTGCTCATTCAGCGAGCTACTAGCTACAATTTCGAGAGATCGCTACTACACTCGCCTATGCCCAAATTCGTCATCGACTGCGGCCATCTTCGGTTCGTTGCCTTCGTGTGCCCTTATGCGCGAATGGCTGTTTTGTGGCTGCATGCGATGTCGCTGAACCAGCGAAATTTAGCGCTTAGCTGCCTATTGAAAACTGCTCTTCTTGACGCTGAAGTTGTTCACGGCTATCGGCGCCATCCGCGTTTGGATGGGCCATGCGCATTTCTCGGGAGGCACATCGTGAATATTGCGCTGATACCTCCGGCGAGAACCAAGCTGTTTTCGTTTCTGCGCGCCTGCGCCTAATTTGGCTCTAGCGCGCCGGCTTTCGCCCTAACCGTTGATTGCCTGCGCTGATCTCTAGCGGATGACATTTGTCACGCGAGCAATCCGCCGGCTTGCTCTGCGTGGACATCATGTACCTTCGCTTCGTAACGGCTGGCACGGTTACGCGTGCCAGCCTTCGGCCGGGTTTGTTCCGTGCCGCTTATTATATGCGTTGCTCTCTGTGGCCGAGCCCGCTCGCCCAGGCAATCGACCATGAGCTTTCGTGGTTCGGCAGACATCTGCCGGTGCCGCGCGGCGCGCATCCGTTCGCCGTCCGCGCTCAGCGTGTTTGGCATAAGGACGGCGTGTGCTGGTTCCGCCCGCAGGAAGAGGCCCGCGAGGCAATCGCGCATGCGCATGTTCTCGGTGCTTTGCTGTGTGAGTGCGGCGTGCCGGTCGAAAAGATCGCTACCCGTCATCCGGGTACGATCCTTTATCGGGATGCAATGCAGGTCGTCGCCAAGCCGAACTGACCCCGCTTGAGCAGTCCAATGCACTTGCTCTCAAACAGCCATCGTCAGGAGGACGTCATGACCAGAATATCCGATTTCGATCATCTGCCACACTTTTGAGCGCAGCTCCAAGCGGCGGCGGGGTTTTCCGAGCGAAACGCGGGTTAAGCGCGGTAGGCGTCAGATCCGCGGCGGCGAGATTGAGCTGTTGGAAAAGGTCGGCCGCAATGATCCTTGTCCGTGCCTTCCGGGCAGGAGATTTCAAAGCCTGTTGTATGCCGACCGGTAAACATGACGGCGCGCGCCGCCGTGATTATTGGCGATGAAGGTCGGCGGGAGATGGTCACGTGCCATCTCCCGCCTTCTCATCTGGACAGTTGGGCAACGGCAGCTTCTGAGAAACATGGCGGACCGTCTGGATGGCTGCAATGAAGGCGAATTGCTGACAGGCAGGTCACGCGGGAAGCTGCCCAGCGGCTCAGGGGCCGGGAGCCGACTGTCGGCCGCGTGAAGAAAACGGAAGGACTTACCAAGTTCTTCCTGCAGTGCAAGTGGTGTGCGAGATCACTTTTTGGGCTTCATCACGGGGCAGGCTAACGCTCGAGCCCTCAGTCCCGCGATCAGGCATCGCAACTTTGGAACCCCGGATTGAGCACGAGCGGAATGGCGCTGGGCACCGCGCGACGTGCATCGAGCGCCTGCAGATCGAGGTCGATCACCGCATCGACCTGGTCGCCGTGCAGCAGACGCAGGATCTGACCGAGCATCAGCACGCCGGCCACGGTCCCGACAAACGGGGCGCCAACCGCGGTTCCTGCAAGCCGAGCCAAGCCGCAGTCGTCGACGCCGCCATCCCGCAAGCGCTGATATCCCGGCTTTTCAGTGACCACCGCCGTCGTATCCACCACCCCTATCTTCCAGAGTTCGGCGGCTTGTCGACGGGATGGAAAGGTGTGGAGCCGAATGGCCTGAAAGTCCTGTGCAGTTCGACCGATCCCGGCCTCGATGATGAGCGGAAACCCTGGCGCTTCGAGCTGGCTGCGGGCGTGGGCATTATCGACGCCGCAGATCAGCACCGATGGATCCTCCGGCCGCCGCTTGAACTGGTCGTCAAATGGCAGCTCGATGAGTACCGTCGAGAAACCCAGCGCCTCCAGCGTGCGGGCGACATCGCGGGTTTTTCGACCCCGCGACGCCCTCATAGTCAGAATAGAGGTACTCGCTGTCGATCCGGTGACGTCGTCCATGTCCTGAAGGACGAGGCTCACATCCGCGCGATCGGCATAGGGGCACATTGCGAGCGCCCAGAGAAAGGCTTGTCCTAGATGGCCGAGTCCCAGGATCCAGAGCCGGTTCGGTAGAAGGAGAAGCGGCGGCCCGTCGCTTACAGGCGACAACCAGTCCTGATCACCGTCAGGCCGCCAGACCGACAGTCCGCGCAGGCGACGGCCGGCGGCGACCTCTTTGCGCAGCATGGCGAAAATCTCGGCCGCCCCGATCGCCGCCGCGAGCACGGCGGATATTGCCGTCCCCTTTGTTTCATTCAGCCGGGCGGCGCCTGCAGGGACGATGCCCCCGCGCCATCCCTCGAAGGTTAGCTGGATGGCGCGGTCAGCGACGTCATCAGCGGTGCCGACGATGGTTGTGGGGCAATCGCCGGCTGGTTCGCCAGCTGTCCCACCCAGCGCCTCAATGGCCGCCAACAGCGTTCGACCAGGCCAAGGCGCCAACATTGGTGCATCGAGCATGCCGGACAGCGTGACGCCGCCGAGCGCGAAGCGCGACAGGATGTTCACCAGCGTCAGTACGGCAATCTGATGCGCGACGCTGCCGGTGACTTCAGCACCGACCCGGATATGAGCGACATAGCCTTTCAGCCGCGTCATGGCCGCTTCAGGGTCTCCTGCCTCGCCCAGGTCGAGATCGAGCTTGGCGAGCCGGTTGAAGCCATCGAGAAAGGCGGCAAAGTCTGCTTCCTTCATTCCTATGTATCCTCTTCCAAAGTGAGGCCTCGCCAGCCGGGCTTCGGTGCCGGCAGCACGCTCCAATCCCGGGCGCCCAAATAGCGGTAGACACCGACCGCATGCAGGTTCAGCGTCGACCGGGCGAAGTCGGGGATGATCACCGCAATATGGCCCCTGATCGCGACCATCGGGTGCTCCTGGTCGGACTGGCTCTGGTCGGCCCGGCCTGGATGGGTGTGCACGTCGGCCAGTACCTCAAGGCCGGTTTCGGCGCAGCGCTCCCAAACCTTATTGAGGGCAGCGCCTGCAAGATGGACATAGCCGAGCGACAAGGCGCCGGGGTCGATGTCGTCGTAGAAGGCGAACTCGCAAATCGCGCCGCCCTGTTGGTCACGCCGTCCGAGCAGAAAGGCTCCGCTCTCGCGCCTTCCGTCGCCGCGGCGACGGAGCTGGCGCACGAGCCCCCACCATGAGAGCCAGGATATGCGGAGGCGGTTGCCGTCAGGTGCCATGATAGCCTCGCGAATTGAGCAGCCGATGAGCCTCGCCGAGATATTGGACAACGCCCTTTTCCGGCTGCCAGCGTAGATATGGATAGTTGGCGGGCCAGTCGTGGTGGCCGCTGAGCGCCACCCGGTCGAGCGGGAAATAGAGCGCCATCGCCCTCTGCCAGTCGCGCCGGAACACGCTGCTGAAGACGGGGTCGCCCTTCGGCCAGCGATCCGCGCCGAGGATGGCGTCGGTCGCCGGATCCCACAGACCGCCGGTCGGCGGGGCCGCAGGATAGCCTACGAGGTTCATCTGTAGGTGAAAGATCTGGCCATCCCGGGCGGTAATCGCAAATAGCGCGAACGGCCATCTGACGGTGACGAGCGCCCAGCGCCTGCGCGCGACACCCTCGAGAAAGGGCGCCGCGGCAAGGTCACGCTCGAATATGGCTCGATCGGGAGTCATCTCAGCCATTGATCCGGTCGGAGGGAACGAGATCGAAGACGACCGAGCAGTTGCTCGGGTCGGCCACCGAACCCACGTGGGTTGCCTCGTCGGGGCGGTCGTTGGTACCGGCGATCTGGAGTGAGAGCTCAGCGGCGTCGGCGGCATCGATGTCGAGTTTCTTCTCGGCCCGGCGCTTGATCTTCTTGAGGGTCGTGCCGGGGCCGAACTTGTGCTCGACGGTCCGGCCAGCATAGCGGACGGTGACCTCGATCCGCTTGCAGCGGCTGTGGTGGACGAAGAGGCTCGGGGCGTCGATGTGGCTGTCGGGCGAGAGCGGCTCGTCCTCGTCCTCAAGGAAGAGCGAGCCGGTGCCGAAGGCCT
>JGI24034J26672_10000072_pt1 | contig 25672 bp, 27 predicted proteins | sample KBSSwiS2withPhiX_FD_26672 | JGI IMG/M metagenome (IMG submission 26672)
CGGATACAGCGACGTCGTCACCGACGGCGTGGACGGCGTGCTCGTGCCGCCGGGCAATCCGCAGCGGCTCGCGGAGGAGCTGCAGCGCGCCCACCACGAGCCGGAGCGGCTGAGGGCGATGGGTCTCGCCGCGCGGCAGAGCGCCCAGCGCTACACATGGCCGCGGATAGCCGACCGAGTGACGGCGCTCTACGAGCGGGCGATCGAGGTCCCGGCGCCGGCGACGGCGACGGAGCGCGCCGCCCGCTGGGCGGGGCTGAGGTCCGCCGACGGCGGCCCGCCCAGCCCGCCGCGCAGGCTTCCCTCGCTCGACCCCCCGCTGGCCCAGGACGGCAGCCGCAAGCGGCGGATCGCCCGCCGCGCCGGCCTCGGGGTCGCGGGGGCGCTCGGCGTCGGCCTGACCGCCCTCGCCGCGCAGAAGATCGGCGTCGACAACGTCGTCACCAGCATCGTCCGGTCCGACCTCACCTGGGTGCTGGTCGCCTGCGCGCTGATGGCCCTCTCGCTCTTCTTCCGCGCCGCCTCCTGGTACGGGATAGTGCGCGCGGCGCTGCCCAACCGGCCCGTGCGGCGGCGCGACGTCACCTCGGCGACGATGATCGGGGTGCTGATGTCGGCGACCCTGCCGGCGCGCCTCGGCGAGCCGGCGCGGGCGATGACCCTCGCGCGGCGGATCGGCCGGATGCGGGAGACCTTCCCGGTGCTGCTGGGCACGCTCGTCTCCCAGACCGTGCTGAACATCGTCGCCCTGGCCCTGCTGGGCACGATCATCGTCTCGACGACCGATCTCTTCCACTCCAGCACGCAGAAGCTGTTCGTCTTCAGCCTGGTGCCGCTGGCGCTGCTGGTCGTGGTCCTGGTCGGGCCGGTGCTGATGCGCCGCAACGGCAGCGGCCGCCTCGCTCGCATCGGCGCCACCCTGCACCGCGCCCTGGTGCAGGTGCGGGTGGGCCTTGCCGTGTTCCGCCAACCCCGCTACGGGGTGGTCGCGAGCGCCGCGCAGCTGGGCGCCTGGGCGATCCAATTGGCGGCCTGCTGGGCCCTCCTCGCCGCCCTCGGGCTCAGCGACCAGGCGGGCATCGGCGCCGCCGCCGCGGTGCTCTTCGCGGTCAACGTCACCGCGGTCGTGCCGGCGACCCCGTCCAACATTGGCGTCTTCCAGCTCGCCGTGATCAGCGTCCTGCACACCGGCTTCGGGGTGGGCACCGCCGACGCCCTCGCCTACGGAGTGATCCTGCAGGCGGTCGAGATCGCCACCGCGGTCGCCCTCGGCCTGCCGGCCCTCGTGCGCGAGGGCCTCACCTGGAGCGACATGCGCGTGCAGGCGCTCTCCTCCACGCCAGTGCGACTCCAACCCCGCCCGTCCAGCCGCGTCGGCTGACGCTCGCTCGCGAGACGCCGAGGATTCGGCGGGTTCGCAAAAAAGCGGACTCGCCTGCCCGTCAAACGGCGATCTGCAGGGGAAATCGAGGCCCTGCACCCGGTTGGGCCAAAATCGAGGCCGAAAAACTCCAAGAAAGTTGAGCGAACGGCCGAGCTGGGTTAGGAAACAGGGTTGGGCTCCGGCCGGGGCCCGGGAACAACGGGAAGGACTGGGAGATGAGCATCAAGAAGAGTCTGCTTGCGGTTGCGGCGACGGCCCTAGCGTTAATGGGGGTCGTTTCTTCGGCGAGTGCCGCCACGGACGGCGTCATACGGGACACCCCCGGAGGCGGGATCATCGAAGATGGTCGGGAACTGCACGGTGTCGGCTGGGCGTCATTTACCGGAGAAAGCGAACCTCACGGCATCAAATGTCACGCAACATCGGTGGTCAAAGTCACAGGATCGACCGGCACCACAGGCCACGTGTCGAACTTCAGCGTCCCCAACACGAATAACTGCACAGGCACCGGCATATTCGTCACCGGCTGCACCTTCAAATCGGTAACGTCCAAAAATCTTCCCTGGCACCTCACAGTTACACCTACCGATTTCGACGTCACCCCTCCTGCGGGGAAAGAAATCGAAGTCGAAATTTCGGTCATGGGATTCATGTGTCCACCGACCGTTATCGTGAAACTCCCATCGGTCACACTGAAACCCCTCAAAACAGGTACCGATAAAGTGACAGGTACCGCCGGCAATCTGGCGGAGGGCAAAACAACCGCCGCGGGCGAAGCAATCGCCGGAGTCGAGCTCGAAGGCAAAGGCAAAGCCCAAATGGAACCCTTCGGCACGATAAACGTCACCGTTGCGGGCGAATTCGAACTGACAGCACCGGATAGATGCACATGGAAAATCACCTCGAGCTAGGCGTACGCAAAGGCGCTTAGCCAAACCGGGACGAGGGTTAGAACTCGTCCCGGTATCACCGACTCACCGGCCTACATCCCCGTCGCCCGCGCGATCAGCCAGTCGCGCAGGCGATCGGGGAGCAGGCGGGCGGCGATGGCCTGGCCCTTGGCGTCGGCGCCGACCAGGTAGCGGGTGCGGGGGCGGCGCGCGGTGAGGGCGCGCTCGATCGTCCTCGCGACCCGCTCGGGCGGGATGCCGCGAGCGCCGGTTTTTCGTGCCACCTCCCGGTAGGCGTCGATCGCGTCGCCGTAGAGCTCGGCGTGGCCGTCGCGGGCACGGGCGGCGATCGCGTCGACTTCCGCCTCGCCGCGCTCCCAGATCGGCGTCGCGATCGAGCCCGGCTCGACCACCGCGACCTTGATCCTCCACGGGCGCAGCTCCTGGCGGAGGACGTCGCCGACCGCCTCGAGGCCGAACTTGGCGGCGTGGTAGGCGCCGAACATCGGGAAGGCCATCAGGCCGCCGATCGAGGTGATGAAGACGACGCGGCCGCGGGCGTGGCGGATCGTCGGCAGCATCGCCTGGGTGACGGCGACGTGGGCGGTCAGGTTGACCTCGACCTGGCGCCTGAAGTCGTCGATCGGCAGCGTCTCCAGCGGCCCGGGGACGGCGATGCCGGCGTTGTTGACCAAGCCGTCGAGGCCGGTCTCCCCCACCGCTGTGCCGATCCGCTCGGCCGCGGCGTCGATCTGCGCTGCGTCGGTCACGTCGAGCATCAACGGCTCGAGCCGCTCCGAGCCTGCCTCGCGCAGCGAGGCCGCGTCCTCCTCGCGCCGCACCCCGGCGAAGACGCGCCAGCCTTCGCCGTCCAGGTGCAAGGCGGTCGCCCGCCCGATCCCGGTTGACGCCCCGGTGACCAGAGCCGACTTCACGATCCGCCCGGCTTGCCGCGGGTGGCGCGATGGCGCTCCAGCTCGGCGACCATCAGCTTGGTGTGCAGGGCGGCGATCAGGTCCTGCAGGGGCTGGGCGCCGGATTCGAGCATCTCGACCACGCGCTCGGGCGGCACCTCGCCGGCGAGGCGATCCATCACGACCTCGACCTCCTGGCGGACGAGCTCTTCGAGGGCGCTCTTGTAGCGCAGGGTGTCGTAGACGGTGAAGCCGATTTGCTCGTCGTAGCCGCCGGCGCGGAAGCGGCCGATCGCCTCGATGATCTTGATGTCGGAGGGCGAGTAGCCGCGGCTGTTCGGGCTCAGCACCTCGATCTGCTCGAGCCGGTCGAGCACCTCTTTCGGGATGCCGTAGCGCTCGCGCACCTCGGCGGCGCTGGTGCGGGTGCGCTCGCTGCCCAGCGCCCGCTCGAGGATGCGGTCCTCGAGCTCGACCAGGGCACGGGCGCGCTCGGGATCTTCGTCGAGCACCGACTTGATCGCCCGCAACGGCATGAATCGCTCCTCCTGCAACCGCTTGATCAGCTTGATTCGCTCGACGAACTCGGGCGAGTAGTAGGCCATGTTGCGGCTCGTCTTGACCGGCTCGGGCAGCAGACCCTCGCGCAGGTAGTGCTTGATCGTCGGCACCGGCACGCCGGAGGCCTCGGCCAGCTCGCCGATGCGCAGGAGCTCGCTCTCCACGGGCTTGGTCTCCGGCTTCGCCGCCATCGCCCTAGGCCCGGAAGGTCGTCGCGGCGTCGGCGCTCGATCCCGCGGCGGCGCCCGACTCCTTCATCGCCGCGATCTCCTCGTCGGAGTAGCCGGCCTCGCGCAGGACCTCGTCGGTGTGCTCGCCGAACGCCGGCGCCGGTCGCGTCGGATCGCCGGGGGTGCGGCTCAGCTTCACCGGCACGCCGAGCTGGCGCACCGTGCCGAGGCCGGGCTGCTCGATCGCGGTGACCATCTCGCGCGCCCGCACCAGCTCGGAGTCGAGCGCCTCGTCGAGGTCGAGGACCGGCTCGATGCAGCAGTCGTGCTCGTCGTTGAAGGCCTTCCACTCCTCGCGCGTGCGCCCGCGGAAGACCTCGGCGACCTCGCGCCAGGCGTCGGAGCCGGGCGCCTCGAACTGCGCCTCGATCAGGTCGGACCGGCCGGCGCCGTTGCAGAACGCGGCCCAGAACTTCGGCTCCAGCGCGCCGCAGGTGACCCAGCCGTCAGCCGCCTCGTAGGGGTAGTAGCAGAGCAATCCGCCGGCGAGCTGCTGCTCGCCGCGCCGCGGCAGCTCGCCGTCGCAGAACCAGCGACCGGCCACGAGGGCCAGCCAGGAGAGCGCCCCGTCGGCCATCGATATGTCGACCATCTGCCCCTCGCCGGAGCGGCGGCGCTCGTGCAGCGCCGCGAGCACGCCGACGGCGGCCATCAGCGCGCCGCCGCCGAGGTCGGCGATCTGACCGCCCGACTGCACCGGCGGGCCGCCTTTGGCGCCGGTCAGGCCGAGCAGCCCGACCAGGCCAAGGTAGTTCATGTCGTGGCCCGCGCGCTGCGTGTAAGGGCCGTCCTGGCCGTAGCCGGTGATCGCGCAGTAGACGATCGCGGGGTTGGCCTCGCGCAGCCGCTCGTAGCCGACGCCAAGCTTGTCGAGCACGCCGGGGCGGAAGCCGTCGAGGACGACGTCGTAGCGCTCGACCAGGCGCAACAGCGCCTCGCGCCCCGCCTCGCTCTTCAGGTCGAGCCGAACCGAGCGCTTGCCGCGGTTGAGCGCCAGGTAGAGCGAGGAGCGCGTGCCCAGCTCCTGCTGGTCCTCCTCGCCGTAGTAGGGCGGCGCCCAGCGGATGTAGTCGCCCATGCCGGTGTCCTCGACCTTCAGCACATCGGCCCCGAGGTCGGCTAGCAACAGCGAGCAGAAGCCGCCCGGCAGGAGCCGGGTCAGGTCGAGGACGCGGACGTCGGCGAGGGGCAGCTCGCGTTCGGCGTCGGACTGCGCCGCCATTGGTTTAGGCCTCTACTCGTTTTGGCACGCCCAACAACTCGCGGGCCTCGGCCACCGTGGCGGCGCGGCGGCCGACGTCCTCGGCCATCTGGCGCGCCTTGGCGATCAGCTCGCCGTTCGACTTCGCCATCTCGCCGTTCGGCAGGTAGAGGTTGTCCTCGACCCCGGCGCGCACGTTGCCGCCCAGCGTCAAGGCCGCGCCGAGCAGCTTCCACTGGTCGCGCGAGATGCCGATCACCTGCCACTGGTGCTCGCCCTCGGCGCCGCCGGGGATCTGGTCGGCCATGAAGCCGACGTTGCGCGGGGTCGGCCGGATGCCGCCGTTGACCCCCATCACCAGGGAGATCTGCAGCGGCGTGCGCTCCAGCAAGCCCATGTCGATCAGCGGGTCGAGGTTGGCGACGTGGCCGGCGTCGAAGCACTCGTGCTCGGGCTTGATCCCAAGCTCCCTCATCGCGGTGAGGAACTCGATGATCGTGTCGAAGCTGTTCTCGAACACCGCCTTGAAGACGAAGTCCTTGCGCCGCGAGGAGTACTTGGCGTAGTTCATCGAGCTCATGTTGAGCGCGGCGACGTCGGGGCGGCACTCGCGCAGGTACTCGATCCGCTTCTCGATCGGGATCCCGATCGCGCCGGTCGAGTAGTTGACGATCACGTCGCCGACCTCGGCGAGGATCGCCTCGGTGATCGCCCTGAAGTCCTCGACCTCGTAAGAGGGCGTGCCGTCCGGCTTGCGGGCGTGGATGTGGATCTGCGAGGCGCCCTCGTCGACCGCCCGCCGCGCCTCGGCCGCGTACTCCTCGGGCGTGTAGGGAATCGCGGGGCACTGGTCGCGGTTGGCGATCACCCCGCTGATCGAGCAGCTGATCACCACCGGATCCTCGAAACGACTCATCGCCCCTCCTTCCAGTGCGCCTTTAGTACCTGTGAGGTATGAAAAGCGCACCGGAACGTCATACCGGCATCACCCCGTGGCGTTTGGCGGGCTTGGTTACGTGTTTGTTGCGCGCCATGCGCAGCGCCTTGACGATCGTCGGCCGGGTCTCGCGCGGGTCGATGATGTCGTCGATCACCGCGTTGCCGGCGGCGATGTAGGGGTCGATCTGCTCGCGAACCGCGTTCAGCATCGCCTCGCGGGTGGCCTCCGGGTCGTCGGAGGCCTCGATCGCCGAACGGCCGATGATGTTGACCGCTCCCTCCGCTCCCATCACCGAGATCTCCGCCCCCGGCCAGGCGACGATCAGGTCGGGCTCATAGGCCTTGCCGCACATCACGTAGTAGCCGGCGCCGTAGGCCTTGCGCACGATCACCGTCACCTTCGGCACCGTGGCGCGGCTGACCGCGTAGAGCATCTTCGCCCCGTGGCGGATGATCCCGGCGTGCTCGACCTTGGCGCCGACCATGAAGCCGGGCACGTCCTGGAGGAAGACGAGCGGCACGTTGAAGGCGTCGCAGAGGTTGATGAAGCGAGCCGCCTTGTCGGCCGAGTCGTTGTCGAGGATGCCGGCAAGCTGCTTGGGCTGGTTGGCGACGATCCCGACCGGCTGACCGCCGAAGCGGGCGAAGCAGGTGATCAGCGTCTTGGCGAACTTCGGCTTGACGTCGAACCACTCGCCGTCGTCGACGATCTCGGCGATCACCTCGTACATGTCGTAGGGCTGGCGCGATGACTCGGGGACGATCTCGAGCAGCTTCTCCGACTTGCGGTCGTCGGGGTCGGTGGTCGGGCGGATCGGCGGCTTCTGCTCGCAGTCGGAGGGGAAGTAGGAGAGGTACTGCTTGACCTTTTCGATGCACTCGGGGTCGTCCTTGACCTCGAGGTCCCCCACGCCCGACTTGCGGCAGTGGACCTTGGCGCCGCCCAGCTCCTCCATCGAGATGTCCTCGCCGGTGACAGCTTTGGTCAGATGGGGGCCGGCGAGCGCCATCGCTCCCTGGCCGGAGACCATCGGCACGAAGTCCGAGAGCGCCGGGATGTAGGCGGTGCCGGCGGCGCAGGGGCCCATCATCGCCGCGACCATCGGGATAACGCCCGACATTTCGACCTCCTCGCGGAAGAGGTGGCCGGAGCCGGCGAAGAGCGAGCCCGCCGCCTCCTGGATGCGGGCGCCGGCCGAGTCGAGCAGCCAGACGAACGGCATCCGCTTGGAGAGCGCCATCTCGCGCAGGCGGGTGACCTTGAGCTCGCCGGTCATCCCCATCGAGCCGGCCATCACGGTGAAGTCGTAGGCGGCGATGCAGCAGGGGCGGCCGTCGACGTCNCCCCAGCCGGTGATCACGCCGTCGGCGGGCGCCTCCTTGCCCTCCATCGCCCGCTGGGCGAAGTGGGGGCGGCCGTGGATGCCCATCTCGACGAAGGTGCCCGCGTCGACGAGGAGGTCGATGCGCTCGCGCGCGGTCAGCTTGCCGCGCTCGTGCTGCTTGGCGATCTTCTCCTCACCGCCGCCGAGCTCCGCCTTGGCGCGGCGCTCGTGCAGCTGCTCGGTGAGGTCGCCGAGCGGGGCGGTGCCGGGGAGGAGGTTGCGGTCCTCGGCCTGATCCCCTTGGCCGCCGCCTTGGGCCTCGCCGGCCCCGGCCGGACGCTCTTCGGTGCTCGCCATCCCTACCTTCCCTTCCATTCCGGCTCGCGTTTCTCGAAGAATGCGCTGACGCCCTCGACGATGTCCTCGGTCGAGAAGGTGAGCGAGAGCTGCGAGCGCAGGTAATCGAGCGCGTCGTCGACCGCCATGTCCTGCTGCCGGTACATCGCGTCGTGGCCGAGGCGCATCAGCACCGGGCTCTTGGAGGCGAGCTTGCCCGCCCAATCGGCGACCGCGGCGTCGAACTCCCCGGCCGGGACGACCTTGTTGGCGAGCCCGTACTCGACCGCCTGCTCGGCGCTGAGCCGCTCGCCCAAGAGCATCATCTCGTTGACCTTCTTGCGCGGGACGTTGCGGTAGATGATCGCCATGATCATGTAGGGGAAGGCGCCGACGTTGATCTCGGGCGTACCGAAGGTGGCCCCCTCTTTGGCGATCAGCAGGTCGCAGGAGAGGGCGAGGCCCATGCCGCCGGCCAGAACGTGGCCGTTGGCGGCGCAGAGGCTCGGCTTGCCGAGGCGCGGCATCAGGCGGAAGAACTCCAGGAAGAGGTCGGTGGCGAAGTGTTTGGCGACCAGCGGCGCGTCGGCGGCGAAGCCACCCAGGTCGGCGCCGGCGCAGAAGACCTTCTCCCCCGCGCCGGTGAGAACGACGGCGCGGGCGTCCTCGTCGTCGCGCGCTCGCTTCATCGCCTCGACCAACCCGGCGAGCATCTCGCCGGAGAGCATGTTGCGCTTCTCCGGGTTGTTCAGCGTCACCGTGGCGACGCCGTCGGCGACCCCGTAGGCGACCAGCTCCTGGCCGGGCTCGTTCAACTCGTCCCTCCCTCGCGCTCCATGGCCGGGACCATAGCCGAAACGGGCCCTCTGTTGGAAGTAGAAAGTGCTACTGTCTACTCCGTCCTGGACGGCGCGGCCGTCCCGCCCGCATCACCGAACGGAGGAGAGACCAGTGGCGACCGCGACGACGAACGGCTCGAAAGTCATCAAGCCCGACCACGAGACGGGCCGCAAGCACTTCATCTTCAGCCAGGAGCACGAAGACCTGCGCGAGTCGATGCAGTCGTGGGTCGAAAAGGAGCTCCGGCCGCACCGCAACGAGTGGGAGGACACCTACTGGCCGACCGAGAAGATGAAGCGGGCGGGCGAGCTGGGCTTCCTCGGCCTCTGCTTCCCGGAGGAGTACGGCGGCCAGGGCGGCGACTACTTCTACTCGCTGGTCCGCGCCGAATGCATGAGCTACTCGGGCTCGGGCGGGACCAACATGGGCTTCGCGGTGCAGACCGACATGGTGCTGCCGCCGATCCACCTGCTCGGCAGCGAGGAGCAGAAGCGCAAGTACCTCGAACCGGGCCTGAAGGGCGAGAAGGTCGGCTGCCTCGGCATCACCGAGCCGGGCGCCGGCTCCGACGTCGCCGGCATCCGCACGACCGCGATCCGCGACGGCGACGAATACGTGATCAACGGCTCCAAGACCTTCATCACCAACGGGCCGCGCGCCGACTTCATCGTCCTCGTCGCGAAGACGAACCCCGAGGAGCGGCACGCCGGCATCACCCTCTTCGTCGTCGACCTGCGCGACGAGAGCGGCGAGAAGGTGCCCGGCTTCACCGTCTCGGCCGAGCTGGAGAAGATGGGCATGCACGCCTCCGACACCGGCGAACTGGCCTTCGAAGACGTTCGCGTGCCGGCCGACGCCGTGCTCGGCGAGGAGGGCAAGGGCTTCTACCACATCGCCTGGGAGCTGCAGGGCGAGCGGCTGGTAGCCGCCGCCGGCTGCCACGCGGGGGCGGAGCGGATGATCGAGAAGACGATCGAGTACGCCAAGGAGCGCGAAGCCTTCGGCCGCCCGATCGGCAAGTTCCAGGCGATCCGCCACAAGTTCGCTGAGATGGCGACCAAGACCGAGGCGGCGAAGCAGTTCACCTACGCGACCGCCTGGCGCTTCGGCAACGGCGAGTACCCGGTGCGCGAGATCACGATGGCGAAGCTCTTCGCCTCGCGGATCGCCTGCGAGGTCGCTGACGATTGCGTGCAGATCCTCGGCGGCTACGGCTACATGAAGGAGTACGAGATCGAGCGCGCCTACCGCGACGTCCGCCTCAACCGGATCGGCGCCGGCACCGACGAGGTGATGCTCGACGTGATCGGCCGCTCGTACGGGCTGTAGGGGCGACGAGCAGACGGCCGTGTCGCACGTCGACCACATCCGCTCCTACTACGAGGCGCTCAACACGGGCGACGCCGAGGCGGTTGCGGCGCACTTCACCGATGACGCTGTCCACTACTACACGCGCCTCGGCCCGCACCGGGGCGCCGAGGAGATCGGTCGCCACGCTGCCCTGGGAGTGGAGAGCATCGACGGTCAGTGGTATGTCGAGAACGCGATCGAGCAGGGCGACCAGGCCGTCATCGAGTGGACGATGACCTGGCGCCACCCCGAGAGCGGCGAGAAGCGGCTCGATCGGGGCACGGAGTGGTTCCGCATGGTCGACGGCAGGATTGCCGAGGTCCGCGCCTACCACCACGGCGACAAGAAGAACCCCCAGGGCGACCTGCTCGGCTTTGACCACAAGGGCCGCGGCTACACGATGCTCAGCCGTTCGTGACGACTATGGCGACGATGACGGCGAGCTGGGTGACCATCGTGGCGCCCCACAGCTGGAACATCAGCTGACGCAAGTCACGGATATCGCGGTCCAACCGCTCGAAACCTGCATCGACTTTGTGCGCGAGGTCGTCCAGTCGCTCGTCGGTCCACATGGTTCGCTCTCTCTGCTCCATGGCGACGACGCTATCCGGCGCCGACGCGCGTGTGGCGCTTTGTCTGCAAAAAGAGTGTAGCGACTTGACTGCGGAATGCGCGCACCGGCGCAGCTGCAGACTGCAGGCGGGATGCACCGATCGGACGGCCCCGGTCACTCGATCTTCACAGCCGCTCAACACCACGACCACATCGGGGGCGGGAGCCGACCCTAGGTTCGTGGCGTCTTAACCGACGTCCACACAACCAACCCAAAGGGGTCACAGATGAAAGGCAAGCGCTTCACCGCCGCACTTGCGGCAACGCTGGCGCTGGTCGCGATCGGCGCCGCCAGCGCCGCGGCGACCGGCGTGCTCTTCTCGCACCACGGCGACCGGACCGAGCGCGCGTTCGCCAGCGCGCTCCACGACCGCGATCCGAAGAACGTGATCTTCCTGCTCGGCGACGGCATGGGCACCCAGGAGATCACCGCCGCGCGCTACTACCAGGGCGTGCACAACAAGCTCGACGTCGACCGGATGCCGTTCACCGGCTTCGACACGACCTGGTCGGTGAAGCCGGCCGCCGCGCCGCCCTACCTGCCCGACTTCGACCCCGACTCGGCGTCGACCGGGACGATGTGGGCGACGGGCCAGAAGACGATCGACGAGCGCATCTCGCAGGGACCGAGCAGCGCCGAGAACGTGCCGGGCAAAAACCTGACCACGGTGCTCGAGCTGGCGCAGAAAAGGGGCATGAAGGTGGGTGACGTCTCCACCGCCGAGATCACCGACGCGACGCCGGCGGTGCTCGCCTCCCACATCTCCCTGCGCGGCTGCCAGGGGCCGGCCAACATGGGCGCCTGCGCAACCGAGACCAAGGCCGCAGGCGGCCTCGGCTCGATCGCCGAGCAGGAGGTAGACCACAAGGTCGACGTGCTCCTCGGCGGCGGTCGCGCCCGCTTCGAGCAGGCGATCACGGGCGGGCCGGACACGGGCAAAACCGTCGTCCAGTCAGCGCAGGCCAAGGGCTACCAGTACGTCACCGACGCGGCCGGCCTGAGCTCGATCGGCAGCGGCAAAAAACCGCTGCTCGGCCTGTTCACCTCGGGCAACATGTCGCTCGAGTGGAGCGGCCCGGCGGCCTCGCTGGGCAAGGGCAACGCACCGGTCGCTTGCAAAGAGAACCAGCGGCCGGCCAACGAGCCGAGCCTCGCCGCGATGACCGATAAGGCGATCGAGCTACTCGACAACCGCAAGGGCTTCTTCCTGCAGGTCGAGGGGGCCTCGATCGACAAGCAGGACCACGCGACCAACGCGTGCGGCCAGATCGGCGAGACGGTCGCCTTCGACGAAGCGGTCGGGGTGGCGCTCGACTACCAGCGCCACAATCCGGACACGCTGGTGGTGGTCAGCGCCGACCACTCCCACACCAGCCAGATCGTCAGCGAGGACGCCGCCGGATCGGGGATCCCGACCGGCTACTCGACCAACCTGACGACCAAGGACGGTCAGACGCTGAGCCTGACCTACGGCACCGCCGGCTACGGCGGTCCGGGAGCGCCGCCGGTCGCCGCGCCGCCGAGCCAGCAGCACACCGGCGCGGTCGTGCCGGTCTGGGCGAGCGGCCCCGGCGCCCTCGCGGTGCTCGGGACCAACGACCACACCGACCTGTTCGAGACGCTGGGCGGCTGAGCCACAGCTAGAGTCTCCCGCGTGACCGTGGTCAAGGACAGCGGCACGCGGGAGACTCTCCCGCCCTTCGGCGAGGAGCACGAGGAGCTGCGCGAGACGGTCAGCCGCTTCGTCTCCAAGGAGATCGCGCCCAACGTCGACGAGTGGGAGGCGGCGCGCGAATTCCCCCGCGAGCTCTACGGGCGCTGCGCCGAGCTCGGCTTCCTCGGGCTGAAGTTCCCCGAGGAGTACGGCGGCCAGGGCGGAACCCACCTGCACGACGCGGTCTGGGTCGAGGAGCTGGCCCGCTCGGGCGGCTCGGGCGGCGTCGCCGCGGGGCTCAACGCCCACACCTCGATCGCGATGCCGCCGATCTTCAACTTCGGCACCGAGGAGCAGAAGCAGCGCTGGCTCGTGCCCGGCATCGCCGGCGAGAAGATCGGCGCCCTGGGGATCACCGAGCCGGGCGCGGGCTCCGACGTCGCCGGCATCTCGACCACCGCCAAGCGGGTCGACGGCGGCTACGTCGTCAACGGCGCCAAGACCTTCATCACCAACGGCGTGCGCGCCGACTTCCTCGTCTGCGCCTGCAAGACGAGCGAGGAGGGCGGCCACCACGGCATCTCCTTCCTCGTGCTCGAGCGCGAGATGCCCGGCTACGAGGTCGCGCAGAAGCTGGAGAAGATGGGCTGGCACTCATCCGACACGGGCGAGCTGGCCTTCACCGATGTCGAGGTGCCGGCGGAGAACCTGCTCGGCGAGGAAAACGAGGGCTTCAAGCTGATCATGGCCAACTTCGCCTGGGAGCGGCTGCTGATGGCAATCGGCGCGGTCGGCGCGATGCAGCGTCTGATCGAGCGCACCGTCGAGTACGCGCTCGACCGCGAAGCCTTCGGCCGCCCGATCGGCAAGTTCCAGGCGGTCCGCCACCAGGTGGCGGAGATGGCGACCAAGGCCGAGGCCGCCAAAGCCCTCACCTACAACGCCCTGCGCCTCTTCCACGAGGGCCAGGACTGCATCAAAGACGTGACGATGGCCAAGCTCGTCACCCAGCGCGCCGTGCTCGAGATAGCCGACGACTCCCTCCAGATCCACGGCGGCTACGGCTACATGCGCGAGTACGGCATAGAGCGAGCCGTCCGCGACGCCCGCCTAGGCCCAATAGGCGGCGGCACCGACGAGATAATGAAGGAGATCCTCGGCAAGCTGATGGGGTTGTAGGGCTCGATTGCTGCTTTTTCCCCACTGGGGTGGGGAAATCGCGCGATTGGCGAGCGGTGCCTCGGGTGGTTCTCTGACGAGACGGACACAATCCGGACACATCGCGCCGTGCCTGGGCGATCTGATCCTCGGCAGACACGCGCTCGGCGATGTCGAACTCGTCGAAGACGTGCGCGTAGACGTCGAGCGTCATCGTCGGCGAGTGCCCAGCCTGGCGAGCGACCTCGACCACGCTGCGCCCTTCATGGATCAGCAGCGAGACGAAGCTGTGGCGAAGGTCGTAGGGCCGAGCGCCCTCCAAGCCGACCGTTCGACAAGCGGGCACCCAGGCGTCCCGGTGCCAGTCTGCCAGGCCGGGTCGTTCCAGATGCAGCCCGAGCCGTTCGGAAACAGAAGGGCGTCGTCGGCTTGATCGAGCGAGCGCCGCCACTCAGCCAGGTCGTCGGCAAGCGGAATAAGCAGCCGCACGGTCCGAGCCTGCCCGGTCTTGGTCGCCTTGACGCCGCCCTGACCGTCAGCAGCCTTCTCGACCAGCAGCGTGCGCTCGCGTACGTCCTCCCAGCGCAGCGCAAGCGCCTCCTGAGGCCGCAGGCCGGCGTAAGCAAGTAGGCCGATCAGCGCAGCATCCCGAGCGCCGTACTTGCGCCTCTTGGCAACGACAGCGCGTAGCTGCTCAACCGTGAGCGGCGACAGCGGCCGAACCTCCCGCTGCCTGCGTACCTTTGGCTTCTGCACCGCCTTGACCGGGTTGTGCCCGATCCGCCGACCGCCCGCCGCATGATGCCCTGGAGAAGCGCGAGCGCCCGGTAGATCGTCGGCTGCCCCACGCCATCGGTTTCCAGTTCGACGCGAAAGCGCTCAACGACCTCGGGGGTAATGGCGTTGAGGCGCATCGAGCCAAGTCGCGACAGGACGTGCCGATCCCATAGCCCCGCATAGCTGCGAAGCGTTCGCGCTGCCAGGTTCGGCGCGGCGTAAAGCTTCCACCACTCCTGTGCGAAGTCAGCGAGTGTTTCACGCCCGCCGCTGAGCAGGTCCAGGTCGCCGGTTCGCTTCCGCCTGACGACCTCGGCGTCGAAGGCGTCGGCGTCCCGCTTGCGCCCGACCACTTTCGAGCGCGCCCGCCCCTGCTCATCGCGCCAGCGGACACGCCATACAGCCCTACCTTTTCGCTCGACACGTTCGACACTCATAAGCCCCGCCTATCCCTCGACGCCCTCATCGAGCAGCGCCCGTAGGCCGTCCTGCGTTCTGGCAACTCGACGCCGGCGTCGCGCAGGCTCCGGTGGATTCGTCCCGGGCGTCTCATCGGAGATCCAACGCTCCAGCTCGGCCGGATGGATGCGGAGCCGATGGCATAGCCGAGCCGCCCGCAGCTCCTCACGCGCAATCGCTCGGTAGACCGCCCGCCGCGACAGCCCACAAGCGCGGGCAACCTCCTCCGGCGACAGCAGCCGCTCGATCTCGATGTGATCCTCGTCGTGCATTTCCTCTGCACCCACCTGTCGGGAAAGAGCGCCAAATGCATCGGGTACAACCCGAAATCGACCGTCCAGCGAGACCGCCGGGCGGCCATAAAGGCGGCCGCCGCACGGCGAAAGCCGTGCCAAAATCGGCCGCCGCGCCGCACGGCGAAAAGGACCGCTCCAGGCGTCGAACCGGAGGGTTCCCAGTGTGTCGTGTAGTTGGGTTGGAGCTGGAGGGCTGCATTTGGGACCACCTACAGCTCCTCGGAACCTTCGCCTGAGTCCTCGGTCTCGCTTCTCCTTGAACTGGCGGTTGGTTGGCTTGCCTGGGATGGATCTGGATTTGGGTTGTGGTGGAACTTGCCTGGCTTGGCTTCCCCGATCTCGCCGGGCGTCCAGCTGATCCCCTCCAGCAGCCGGTCAGGCGGAACATCCATGGCCGAGGCCAGCTTGACCAGCGTGTCGATCCTCGGCACGCGCGCGCCGCGCTCCAGCAGCCCAACCTCCGTGCGGTGAAGGGAGGAGCGACGGCCAGCCTCTTCCTGGCTGATACCGACCGCCTTGCGGACTCTGCGGAGGTTGGCGGCGAAGTACGCCGCCACCTCCTCTGCGCCCTTCATCAGGCGTCCCAGAGCCGCGCGAAGTAGAGCGCTGCGCGGGTCGGCAACACGAGGCGCCCCTGGCAATAGAGCAGTCCGGCTCCCACAAGTTCGCGGACAGCTCGCTCGACCGCATCGTCGCTGTCGAAGCCGGGGTCGACGTTCAGAGCCAGCGATAGCTCAGGAATCGTCAGCTGGGATGGATGCTCATCGAGCAAGAACGCCAGCACGACCCGCTCTGCCTTCGTGTCCTCGGCATCGGGTCGGCAGAGATCACGCTCGGCGCAATCCGTAGGGTTGGCAGCAGCCATGAGGAGGTCACTCTCCTTGTGGTCAGGCGGCCTGTCGCGTTCACGCGCGGCAGGCCGCCGCTTCTTGGAGCCGGTAGCCAGCTACCGTTCCCGCTGCGGTCGGACCTTGGAGACTTGGCCGACCGCCACGGGGCCGGTGTTAGCGCACGCGGCCCCACTTATGTCCGCAGAGCGTAGCAAAACCTGCGTACATGTTTGTAGAACGATGTTCGCAGCCCGCCTTGACGCTGCCACTTCTGAGAACGTCCCACCGATGCGCCGCTCAGAGCGACCTCAACCCGCCCTCGGCGAGGCGGTCCGCCAACTTCGCGAGAAGCGCGGCGCAACCCAAGAAGCCGTCGCCCGCGAGGCCGGCATCACGACCGCCACCCTCTCCCTGATCGAGCGCGGCCAAGCCAACCCAACCTGGGACACCCTCAAGAAGATCGCAGCGGCCCTCGACTCCTCAATGGGCGAGCTAGGCAAGCTCGCCGACAAGCTCGAAACCTGAGCCAACGCCTGAACTCTCGGTTTCTGCCTTGAGCCCAACCTTTCGCCGCAATTTGCTTGCTCTGCAAGTACCGACGTAAGCATCATCGGTTACCTATGACATTCCGTGCGCCGATCACCCGAGCGGGCGCAAGGAAGATGACTGCACACACGGCCGGGAAGGAGGGGCGACGTCCATTGGCATTTAGTGCCGCCGCTGTTGACCTCTCCTCGACCGATCTCCGCGAAGCGCAGCGGGGAGCGTTGCATGCTGTCGCCGCGCATCGCGCGTCGTCTAATGCCCCAGCCCAACTTGTTTTGCCGACCGGAGTGGGCAAGACCCTGATCGCCACTCTCTTGCCGTACATACTCGAAGCCGAAAGAGCGCTCGTAGTGACTCCGGCCCGAATCATTCGCGATCAGGTCGCCCACTCTTTCAAGACGCTGAACACCGCTAAGCAATTCGGCGTGTTGAGCCCGAAAACGACGGCACCAGCGACGATCCGTGCCGACCATCGATGTACCGCTGACTTTTGGGCCTCCTGCGCCGACCTGGATGTCGTTATTGGCACGCCCCAGGTGCTTAGCCATGGTTACTCAGGTGTCGCCGAAATCCCCGAGGGGCTTTTTGACCTAGTCATCTTTGACGAGGCCCATCACCTGCCTGCGCCAACTTGGTCCACTTTGCATGCTCACCTGTCCAAAGTTCCAACCGCACTGCTGACGGCAACCCCCTTCCGCGCCGATCAGAAGCGTCTTCCCGGGGAGATCGCATTTGCGTACCCCCTTAGTCGTGCCATCGAACAAGGCGTTTATCAGCCAGTGACCTTTCTTCCCGTCTCTATGAATGCAGCGGAAGATAGAGACGTAATCCTCGCCAAAAAAGTGGCTGAACGCCTCGGGCTCCCTCATCATGCCGAAGCAGGTAGTCGCGCCCTCGTGAGAACGAATCGCAAGGAGCATGCGAAGGAACTCATTGCAACGTATTCGGCACAAGGGGTTCGTCTGGCTGAGGTTCTTGACCGCACCTCAGGGCGCACCGTGCGGAAGCGACTCAAAGAACTTGATGCTGGAGAATTAGACGGATTGGTGGTGGTCGGCGCTATGACGGAGGGGTTCGACTTTCCGCGGATGAAGATTGCTGCGTACCACCAACCGCATAAGACGTTGGCTCCTACCCTCCAATTCGTAGGCCGCCTCGCCAGAACGGGCGACGTCCAGGGAGAGCTCATCGCATTTCCAGAGGATGTATCAGGAGAGACTTCTGAACTCTTCCGAGAGGATGCCGCCTGGGAGAAGCTTCTACCTGACATCGTCGATTCTGCCGTCGATTCAGAGCGCCGCGTCCGGCACTTCACTAGCGGACTTACCCATCTACCACTTTCCGAGCATCGCGTGTCCGCTCTCGCATTCGCCCCGCCACGTGCAACTCACATCTTCCGGTTGCCGACGAAACCGGATTTTTCATTCGACCCAGTTGCCCTTGGAAAAGGTGACGTAATCGAGCGATTCCACCACCCTCAGGATGACTTAGTGGCGTATATAACTCGACATCGTCTTCATCCACGATTTATGCGTGAGGACATCCTAGATTCGGTGGAGTACCAGCTGCATATTGCGACCTGGGTCGAAGATCCTGGACTCCTTTTTATTTGCACTGATGCCCCTACTGCACTCAAAGCCCTTCGCAGGGAGATTGCCGGCGGGGCGGCGACGCCGATCGGTGCTACGGATCTAGCGCGATTGCTTGCTGCTGCGGACCTTGAGCGATGCTTTTCGGTTGGTGCGCGAGCCGCCTCAGCAGGCAGTGCTGCCAACGAGAGCTATCGAACGCTGGCCGGCCCACGTGCCGAGCAGTCGCTTAGCCCGTCGGACGCCCGAACCCGGGTCCTTGGCCACGTCATGGGACGGATGTCCGGGACTGGGGCTGGAAGCGGGACGTTTGGCTTCTCGTCAAAAAAGGCGAAACTTTGGGAGCCCACTGCCACTGACAGCCTGTTGGAGTTCCGGGAGTGGTGCGTTGGTCACGCCGAAGTGTTGCGAGCCAGCCAAGCGCCAGCGGCCAAAGATACCCCCCTGAAATATCTCAGTCTGCCCGACCAGCTACGAACGTACCCTGACGCCCCTGCAATTGCCATTCTACCCCCGAGCGCATTGGCGGACGGTAGAGACTTTCGCATCGATGGTCAGGTCGCCGATCCTCTAGCAACTGACGTGTTCTGCAACCGCCTGTCGGCATCGGCGGTGGAAATTTGCCTCGTTTACGACGGTAAAGAGTGCAAACTCAAACTGGAGGTAGATGGCTCGATTTCCATCGAATCTGGACAATGTATGTTCGTAGACAGTTCCACGGGAGAGATCGAGACCGTTGACGAATTCCTCGAAGAGAACCCGGTAACGCTTCTTTTCGGTGATGGATCCTGGGTTTTTGGAGAGCAGATCGTACAGCCCTCTGCGACCGTAATGCCGCTCGCGACGGAGGCGAGACAACCTCTCGATTGGACCGGAGTGACTACGTCAGTTGAGTTCGCTGAACCGCTAACTGATACCAATTGCGTAGCAGGGAAATCTATTGCTCTCCTTAACACGGAAAAGGACTGGATCATCCAGGATCACTTACGAGGTGAGTTAGCAGATTTCGTATGCGCCCGAACTGCTGGCAGCACGGTAGGCATCGACCTCGTTCACTGCAAGGCATCTGGGGGAAATGCACCCAGTACCCGAGTCACTGACATTCAGGAGCTAATTGCTCAAGCTTTGCGTTCAATGTACTTGGCCACCGCTGGTTCCGCTATTTGGAAAGAGCTAGCAAAGCGGATCAACAACCGCGCAGCCACTCAAGTCGTCAAAGGGGTCGAAGCCGACGTCCTGAACCAGATCGAAGGATGGGCTGGCGATCTTCCCCTGATCGATTGGACAATTACCGTTGTCCAACCCGGCGTAGCGGACGAGCAGCTCGATGCCTGGGAGCAAGGCAACGCGCTAATGGTTGCTGCGTACGACGCGTGCAATGCCCAAGGGGTCAAGCTTCGTCTTATTGACTCACAGCCTTAGTTGACATAGCTAAGCCGATGGTCAGCAGGAAGTTTGCTGAGCGTCAATCGAGAAGGCCAAGCAATCTGCATGCCGCACGTGAATCGAGTGGCGGGGGCGTCAAGCCTGGATGGTCGAGTAAATCGCGGTCGCCGGTCACGATCGCATCGGCTTCAGTTTCGCGGGCTAGCGCTACGAGATAGTCGTCATCGGGATCTCGAAGCAGCGCCTCGATCTCTTGGGGATCGTCGTACTTAATGGATGCCCCCTCCACGCTGGCCACGATCTCCGCCAGGTCGTCGGGGTCGAAGCGCTCCCGAAAATACGCGCTGGTCAAAGCGTCCCTGAACTCGCTGATAAGCCTGGGGCAAGTGATGGCCTCGAAATCAAAGTCGAGAAGAGCCGCCAGGATCAACCAGGGAGCGCCGCTGCCGGAGCGACTGGCTACGCCGGAGACAAGCGTGCTGGCATCGACTACGAGGCGCTTCAACCGGACGCTCGGCGGTCGTGCCGGGCTTCATGCACGGCTCTGACGCCAAGCTCGATTGCCTCGTCTTCGGAGAGCGTGTTGCGCTCCTGTACGCGTCGCAGGGTTTCGCGGCCGAGGGTCATCCTCGCCATCGACTCAAGCAGCTCGCGGTCGCTCATCTCAGGGCGACGCTGGTGCAGACGATCGAGCAGCTCGCTGTCGAACTCGACTCGCTTGGTTGGCGATGCGGCCATACCGAGAATGGTAGCGCTGCCTGCTCCCCCCTTCGGGGTAGTTTGCTTCATCCGCCGCGTGGCCCTCGGCGGACACAATCCGGACACGTCGGCCGGACCACCAGCGATCACGGTCGATCGTCGCCCTCTGCTTGAAATAAGTCCATTTGCGGGGAATCCGTGCCCGCCGATGATCCCGCGTGCTCTCCCGTGCCATGCTCGGGACTCATGAAGGAGATCCTCGGCAAGTTGATGGGGTTGTGATCGGCGCGCAGCTATTGTGCTCCGGGCTTGCTTGGCGAGGGAGTCACCGTACGTCGCTGCCGCCCGTCTGATGTCCCGGCGGTACTGGATCTCTGGGCGCAGGCTCGCAGCGAGCATGCGAGCACTCGCGACCGTCTCGCCGATGTAGAGCGTCTGGTCGAGGACTCCCCCGCTGCCCTCCTCGTAGCCGAGCGAGACGATGAGATCGTCGGCGCTCTGATCGCCGCTTGGGACGGCTGGCGAGGGAACATGTACAGGCTCACCGTGCGTGACGGGCATCGCCGACAAGGCATCGGTCTTGCGTTGACGCGGGCGGGCGAGAAGTACCTGCGCGGCCGCGGCGCGCGTCGCATCACCGCATTGGTCGCCTTCGACGACGAGGTGGCGGGGAGCTTCTGGGAGTCGGCCGGCTATCCGGTCGATCGCGAGATCGGCCGACGAGTCCGCAATCTGTGACCTCGCCTTCCAGCGCCGGGACGGGTCGCGGACACAGGTTAGCTCGGCTTGACCAGGGTGATGGTGCGGAAGCGGGTGGTCTTGCCGCCCGCTTTGGGGTGGAGGACGATCTTGGCGCGGAGGGTCACCTCGTCTTCGCGGTCGAGGGTCCGCTTCGCCCGGCCCACGGGGTAAAGGGACAGGCGGGAGACGGGTCCCCCGTCGCGAGGGTCCATGGGCTGGCGCTGGGGCTTCAGCCCAGGGGAGGAGATCGAGACGACGCCCGCCGACCGAACCTCGAAGACGAGATACGCGGGTGAGTCGCCATCGGCCTGGATGACGCCGAACAGCTCCAGCTGTCGCAGGCGGACTACCGCCTCGCAGCCGCTCAGGGCGTCGGTTCGGTCGACGCCGACCCGGTCGTGGCCGAGCCCACAACTGACCTCGTCCCGCTCGTTCTCGATCGGGCCGGGCGAGTGGAGGAAGGCGCCTCGGGAGAACGAGTACGGGGCGACCCCGGAGACGATTTCGTCATTGCCCGGCCCGCCGAAGAGAGAGTCTCGATTCGAGCCGCCGATGAGTCCGTCGACGCCCTTCCCCCCGTGCAGGTCGTCGGGGCCCTCCGCGCCGAGAAGCAGGTCGCTGCCGATGCCCCCCGAGGCGGCGTCCGCCCCCTCACCGAGCTCGATCTGGTCGTTGCCCTTCCCGCCCCAGACGTCGTCGTCCCCGTCCCGGAGCTCGATCTGGTCGTTGCCACCGCCGCCGCGCACGAGGTCGTCGCCCGACCAGGCTCCGATCTCATCCCCACCGGCTTCGCCGTAGATCCGATCCGCTCCATCGCCGCCGCGCAGCAGATCGTGGTTCGACCCGCCGTAGATGCGGTCATCGCCCCCCTCCCCGTCGAGGATGTTGTCGCTCGGGCCACCGCGGATCACGTCATCGCCATCGCCGCCGTCGAGCCCGTCACCGAAGGTCGGCACGGGGCTACCTACGAGCAGGTCGTCGCCCGAGCCCGAATAGAATTCCTCGCCGCCGACCAGCTTGTCCCCCTCGCCCGGCGCCCCGTCGTTCGGCGCGAGGTCGTCGCTGATGGCGACGGCGCTCGTGCGTTCCTGGTATTCGAAGGCGTCGAACCCGGGGTCGAGATCCACGTCGTCGGCTCCGTCGGCGGCCGGGCCTCCCTTGAAGGTGTCTTCGCCGGCCCCTGCGCGAACCGTGTCCGCCCCGGTGCTCGCCTCGATCGTGTCGTCGCCGGCGCCGGTTACGACGACGTCGTCTCCCATTCCCGGCGCGATCGCGAGCGGAATTTCCTTCGCATCGGGCATCGACGCCACCTCGAGATGACTGCCGGCGTCCCCGAGGAGGAAATGCATCGAGACCTTCCATTCCGTGCCGGGGACGTAGGTGCAACCGTATTTCAGACACTGGATCGCCTGCGCCAGGCGCGGCTTGTGAACCTCGCAATCCACCGGGGCGCCGGGGGACCCGCCCCCGCCGCAACCGCTGCCCGCCCCGATGCTCGCCGCCGCGTCGACCAGGCGCACGTCGTAGTAGTCGGCGCTTTCCCCGACAACGGAAACGGTGAGCCGGTTGCCCTCGCCGGCCGCCGCCTTGAAGTCCAGATGCGCGGAGTTGACTTCGCCCCGCGACTCGCGCACATCGACCGTCGCTGCCACCGCGGCGCCCGGCATGCCGATGAGCACCCATCCCGTCAACGCGACCGCAGCCGTCGTTCGGCGCATCCATTTTCCACCCCGCATCGCTATCGGCGAACCCATTCGATTGCGGGAAGTTGCGTTCCACGCACGACTGTCCGCCCGATGTCGGGGGACGTTGGCTGCTTTGACCGGGCGGCGTACGATCAGACGACACGGCAACCGAAAGGAGATCCGATGCTCTGCGCACTGACCGTTCGCAAGCTGAAACCCGGCACGATGGAGGAGTTCAGGAAGGCCTTCGCTCCGGACGACACGTCGAACGTGCCGGCGGGATGGAAGAAGTTCTACGCGTTGCAGAACGTGAACGACGAGAACGAGGTGATCACCTTCGGGTTCTTCGACGGGACCCTCGAGGAGCTGCGTGCCGGTCAGCAGGGCGGCGAATACGAGCAGCGGCGCGCCGCGGCGGACGAATTCGTCGAGTCGGTCGGCGCCGACGGGGTCTTCGAGGTCGTCGACGAGCGCTCGATGGGTTGAGGGTGGCGCCATGAGCAGCGAGTCAGCCGGTCGGTTTCCGTCAGACTGACTCGCGTGCTCTCCTGGCTGGCCAAGAGAACGATCGCTCGCAACATGGCGCGGGCGAGCGCGGGCGACCTGGCGCCGACGCTGAAAATGGACGCCGAGGACGTGCGTTTTCGCTTTCCGGGCGACAGCTCGTGGGGCGGCGAGCTCGACGGCAAGGCCGAGCTGGAGCCCTGGCTGCGGCGCTTCGCCGAGGTCGGCATCCAGATCTATCCCGACGAGGTCGTGCTCAAGGGCTTCCCCTGGCGGCAGACGATCTGCATCCGCGGGCGCGACCATCTCGACTCGCCCGAAGGCGAGCGGGTCTACGAGAACCGCTACGTGATCTGGGGCCGCATCTCCTGGGGCAAGCTGCGCGAGTACGAGGTCTACGAGGACACCCAGAAGTCGAAGGCCCTCGACGAGTACCTGGCCTCGACCGGCGACGAGCTCAGCCGGAAAGCGACGGCAAGCGAGGCTCGAGACCGGTGAAGCAGCGGGTCAACCTGATCGCGCTCGGCGTCGCCGACCTGGAGCGCTCGCGCCGCTTCTACGAAGGCCTCGCCTGGAGCACCGGCGCCGAGCCGGGCGACGACGTCGTCTTCTTTTCACAACCCGGCTGACCCGGCGCGCATACGATCCCGCCGTGATTTACCTGCTGCGACACGGCGACGCCGAGCCGGGGAACGGCGACGATGCGGCGCGGCGCCTCACGGCCAAGGGGGAGCGGCAGGCCGAAGCGGCGGGCCGGGCCCTCGCGGCGCTGGACGCCGGCCTCGACGCCTGCCTGACCAGCCCCAAGGTGCGCGCCGCGGAGACGGCGCGACGCGCCTGCGAAGCGCTCGACCTCCAGACCGAGGTCGCCGCTGAGCTGAGCGGCGGCGACTTCGACGCCCACGGGCTCGCCGCCGGGCGCGGCGACGTGCTCTTCGTCGGGCACGAGCCGAGCCTCTCCAACGAGATCGCCCGCCTCAGCGGCGGCCGGGTGAAGCTTCGCAAGGGCGGCCTGGCCATCGTCGACAGCGGCACCCTCGTCGCCCTGCTGCGACCGGCGGAGCTGCTGGCGATCGGGTCGCGGCGCGACTAGAGGAGTATCGCCGGGCGCCGCCCTGGACAGGGTTGTGTCCCGACCGCCCATGGGAGGTGAAGCGGCCGGGACACGCTTTGTTCGAGGACCAGCCACGCTGGATGGCCGGATGACACCTATATCCACGACACAGAACGGTGCAACGGCGACTTTGTCAGGACCGATTGGCCGGTCAACCAGGATCGGCGGCTTCCTTGTAGCCTCCCGCCCGGCCAAACGACTTAAAGGAGAGCGCAAGACCGATGGGACTTCTTGATGGGAAAGCGGCGATCGTCACCGGCTCCGCCAGGGGGATCGGCCGCGCCACCGCTGAGCTGTTCGCCGGCGAGGGCGCCAAGGTTCTGATCAACGACCTCGACGCCGACGTCGCCGAACAGGCCGCGGGCGAGATCGACGGCGAGACGGCCGTCCACGCCGGCGACCTGACCAAGGAGGGCGCCGCCGACGAGCTGGTCAAGGCGGGCGTCGACGCCTTCGGCGCGATCGACATCGTCGTCAACAACGCCGGCTACACCTGGGACGGCGTCGCTCACCGGATGAGCGACGAGCAGTTCCAGGCGATGCTCGACATCCACACCGTCGTCCCCTTCCGCGTCGCCCGCGCGCTCGCCCCGCACTGGCGCGAGGCCGCCAAGGCCGAGATGGGCGAGGGCAAGGAGGTCTTCCGCAAGCTGATCAACATCTCCTCGACCTCGGGGACGATGGGCAACGCCGGCCAGGTCAACTACTCGGCCGCCAAGATGGCGGTCGTCGGGATGACCAAAACGCTGGCCAAGGAGTGGGGCCAGTTCAAGATCAACGTCAACGCGGTCGCCTTCGGCTTCGTCGAAACCCGCCTCACCGCGGCCAAGGAGGCCGGCGAGGAGATGACCTCGCCGAGCGGCGAGAAGATCGAGCTGGGCATCCCCGAGCAGATGCGGGCGATGGCCTCGGCGATCATCCCGCTGGGCCGGCCGGCGACGCCGACCGAGGCCTCCGGCCCGGTCCTCTTCCTCGCCTCGCCGCTCTCCAACTACGTGCAGGGCCAGACCCTGAACGTGACCGGCGGGATGTTCGGAGGGATGTACACCTGAGCCGGACGGCGACAGAGGGCGGGCGCCCACCCCGCTACCTCGACGTGGCGGACCGGATCTGGCCTGCCCTCCGTCGCTTCATGGGCCTGCACACGACGCTCTACCGGGTGTCGGGCGGGCGGCTCGGGCACACGATTCCGGGCGTCGGCGGCAGGATGCTGCTGCTCGACCACGTCGGCGCCAAAAGCGGAACGAAGCGGACCTCCCCCCTGCTCTACTTCCCCGACGGCGAGGACGTCGTCATCGTCGCCTCCAAAGGCGGCTATCCGAAGCACCCGGCCTGGTACCACAACCTGATGGCCAATCCCGACACCGAGGTGCAGGTCGGCCGGGAGCGCCGCGCCGTCCACGCCCGCACCGCCACCGCTGAGGAGCGCGAGCGACTCTGGCCGCGCGCGGTGAAGAGCTACCACGGCTACGCCGACTACCAGAAGCGCAGCAAAGGGCGAGAGATCCCGCTCGTGATCCTGGAGCCGCGTTAGGCGGTCTCGCAACGCCCTCCGGAGGGGCACCCGACCCCTATTCCGCTACGAGTCCCGCCGTTCCTCCGCCACCGGCTCGCCGGCCTCATCGGCGATCGCCTGTGGCGGCCAGGGGCC
>JGI24034J26672_10000074_pt1 | contig 24671 bp, 23 predicted proteins | sample KBSSwiS2withPhiX_FD_26672 | JGI IMG/M metagenome (IMG submission 26672)
TCTTCGCCCGCCAGCGCCAGCGGCGCCCCGACGAGCACGGTCGAGCCGTCGGCGGCGGCGCCGGCGTACTCGTAGTCGGTGTTGCTGCTGATCGGGCTGTAGGGGGTGATCCGGGTCGGCGGGGTGCCGTCGGGGTGAAGCTCGAAGAGCGCCGTGGTGTCGGGGGCGCCCTTGCGGGTGGCGCTGGCGTAGGTGGCCGAGAAGTCGGGGGTGAAGCCGCGCAGGTAGGCGCCTTCCTCTCCGAGGCTCGCCGGGGGCAGGAGGCCGGTGCTCGACCACCCGGTCGGGTCGCGGCGGGCGAGGAAGAAGGGGAAGGCCTGGGCCCCTTCGCCGTCGGGCATGCCGAAGGCCGAGCCGAAGGTGACCGCGCCGCCCGTCGCGGCGGCGCGCGAGTAGACCTTGGTGCCGAGCGCGTCCGAGCCGTCCTTCTCGGTCGGCGAGGCCTGCTCGTAGGCGCGACAGTCGGGCAGGAGTGCCGAGGGCCGGGCCGCGGGCGCGAGCCCCCCCGTGCGGAAGGCGTCGTTGGGGCAGGAGCCGAAGCTCGGCGCGGGGGCGAGGGTGTAGAAGGTGAGGGCCGGGCCGTCTTTTTCTTCGCCGAGCAGGTTTTTGGCGTGGACGCGGAAGACGTAGCCGGCGGCGGGGGCGAGAGCGCCGAGGGCGGCGGCGATCGGCTGCGGGCCGGTGGCTTCCAGTTTGACCCCGCCGGCGGTCGCTCCGAGGGGCTTGGAGAGGGTGAGCTGGGTGACGACGCCTTCGCCGTCGGCTCCCACCGCGACGATCGTCGTTGCGGCGGGGATGCCGGCCCCGGAGATCGCCTGGCCGACCCCGAAGGCGCCGGCCGTGGTGGTGACGTTCGCGATCGCGTTGGAGCCCGCGACGGTGTCGCCGCTGCCGACCACTTTGGTCGGCAGCGAGATGTCGGCCGCGGGGGCGAGCTGGGCGCCTTCGAAGCCGTGCGCTTCGAAGGCGGCGAGGGTGGTGTATTGGAAGCGGGCGCCGGATTTCGAGCTGCCGGGGTCGACGGCGGCGGAGAGCGCGGCGGAGCTTTCCGTTACCCGCGAGAAGGCGGTGCCGGAGATCGCCGGGGCGACGGCGGCCGGGGCCGCCGCGGGGAGAAGGAGAGCCGCGCAGAGGGCGAGCGCGAGCGAGGCGACCAGGAGGGCCCCCGGCGGGGGGCCCTCCCTGAGTCGGCGATCGGTGGAGGCCCGCCGAGTCACTATTCGTAGGTGTAGTGGTCGGCTGCGCTGACCGGGCTGACGTAGCCGGAGATCGTCACGGTGACGTCGACCGTGCCGGCGGCGTGGGCCGGAGCCGTGCAGGTGACTTCCGTGCCCGCCGCGTTGACGGTTACTCCGGAGGCGCTAGTGGTGCCGAATTTGACCGTGGAGGCGTGCCAGAGGTTCTGGCCGGTGATCGTGACCGAGGTGCCGCCGGCGGCGGGACCCTGGGCGGGCGAGACTCCGGTGACGATCGGGTTGGGGGCGGTGAGGGCGTAAGAACCGTACGCAGCGGTGTTTCCGGTCGGCGCAGCGAAGGCGAGCATCGCGCCCGCCCTGTCGGCGCCCGGGACTTCGTCTCCTCCGCTGATCCTGTAGAGGCCTTCAAACGTCGTATTGGCATTGAGAAGACCCGCGCTCGTTAGGAAGACACACAGCTCGCCCGCCCTCGCACGCGGAGTAGCGGCATTACTAGTCTGGGTGGTGGGTTTGCATTCTGAATTGGAAGGCGGGAGCGTTTCGAAGAAGTGAACCTGCGTCGCATCCATGGTCCCGGCGAGAGGGAGCGCAAAGCCGATTGGGACGCGGAGGCCGTTCGTGTCGGCGGTGGTGCCGGCGATGGCAAAGCTGCCCTGCTCGGTAGCGCCGGCGGGCAACACGCCCCCCGCGGTCCAGGGCGAGCCTTCTTTGCCGTCTTTGCCTTCTTTGCCGTTGCAGATTTCGGCGTTTTCGCCGGAGCCTTCGACGGAGTAGATCACGCCGCCGTTGCCTCCGCAGTCCGTTTCACCCGGGTTGATTTCGGCGGCGATTTCGGGGCTTTTGCCGTCGGCGCCAGGGGCTCCTGGAGCGCCGGGCGCGCCGTCTTTGCCCGGAGCGCCGTTATCGCCATTGGCGCCGTTATCGCCCTTGGCGCCGGCGGGACCCTGAGGGCCGGCCGGTCCTGCCGGACCCGCCGGGCCTTTGGGGCCGCGCGGGCCGCGTTTTGCTTTGGCCGAGGCGTCGGCCTTGCCGCTGTCGTTTGAAGCCGCGTAGGCGCCGCCCAACATGGCGAAGACGAGCGCGATCACCGAGATCACTCCCGGGATGCCGAAGCGGTTGCGAATTGGCGAGAGCATCGAATCTCTTCTCCTTGTCCCGTGAGCCCCTCTGCCTGCCGCTTCCCTGGCGGCCCCTTGGCGGACTCGGTTATGTCTTTCCCTGTGCTCGCCGAGCGGTTGCAGATAGTTCCTAGAAGGTGCTTTCTGTACCGCAGGCAGGGCTAGGAAAGCACCCCGCCACGGAGTTGTCAAGGAAAGTTCCCAAAAGAGAAAAGCCGTTTCTAGACGCGTTCCCAGCGCGGATGCACGGGTACCGAATCGCTATGCCGCTTGGCTGGCGAGGCGGGTGGCTTCGGCGGAGCCTAAGTAGGGAAGGAAGATCAGCTCGGCGCAGTCGGGGAGGAGATCCTCCAACCGCTCGGCCTCGCCCGCCGCGACCTTGCGGTGCGCCAGCGAGACGAGGGAGCCGACCGTCGAGTCCTCGGTCGAGTCGGGGAGGCGGGCGCCCTCGGGGCGCTCGACGCGGCCGCGGCGCAACAGGGGAGTCATCTCCCCCACCGCCTCGTTGAAGCGTGCGTTCACCGCCGGACCGGCGGCGCGCGACTCGACCAGGCAGAGGCGGGCGAGGTCTGGCTCGGCGGCGAGGAAGGCGAGCACGGCGCGGGTGGCGGCGATCGTCTGCTGAGGCCAGCCCTCGACGCCCTCCACCGCCTCGGCGATCAGCTCGCCCAGGTGGTCGACGACGACCTCGAAGGCGGCGAGGAAGCACTGCTCCTTGCTCTCGAAGTTGGCGTAGAAGACGCGGCGACTGACCTTGGCGTGGCGGACTATGTCGCTGAGCGTCACCGCCGCGTAGCCCTTCTCGGCGACGGCTTCGGCGAGGCCGGCGATCAGGCGCTCGCGCTGGTGGTGGGCGACCTGCTCGCGGCTGTAGCCGTGGCGGCCGGCGGGGAGGGGGCCCAGCTCTTCGGTGGGCATCGACCCTCGCTAGGCGGAGATCGCGTCGGCGACCTCGCCGGCCTCCTTCGCCGCTTCGTCCTCGCCGACGTAGGGCCGCAGCAGGAACTCCAGGGTCTCGGGCAAGAGCGCGCGCAGCTTGTCGGCTTCGCCGGCGATCAAGCGCTGGCCCAGCACCCAGACGACCCCGCCGGCGAGCGTCTCCTCGAGGCTCTCCGGCAGCTGCGCCTGGCGGGGGTTGAGCTCGCGCCCCGGGCGAAGCAACGGCGCCAGCCGCTTCAGCGCCGCCTCGTGCTTGGCCGCCGCCTCGTTGCCGGCCGCGACCGCCTCGACCAACACGGCGCGGGCGGGGGCCGGGTGGGCGGCGACGTCCTCGAAGAGCGCGCCGAGCGCCGCCCCGACGCGGTCGGCCCAGGGGCCTTCTTCGCGCTCGTAGGCGCCTTCGACCCGCTCGACCGTGTGCCCGATCGCCGCGTCGAGCAGGGCGAGGAAGGCCGTCTCCTTGTCGGGGTAGTGCTTATAGAAGGTCGCGTAGCCGACCTTGGCGCGGCGGACGATCTCCTCCATCGTCGTCTCCGGGTAGCCCTGCTCGGCGATCAGCTCGGCGGTGGCCTCGAGGATGCGGCGGCGCTGGTCGGCGGCGGCCGCGTCGCGGCCGACCGGCTCGGGGCCGGGCGGCTGCCGCGAGGCCTTTCCGGGCAGGGCTCGCATAGGGCCAGGATAGCGCCAGTTCCCATTGGTACGAAACTGGTACTTGGGTTGGAGAAAGTTCCCAAACATAAGCTATGGTGTCTCAAATGGAAGCACCAGGACCGTTGCGCGCCGTACGCACCTGGGAAGAGGTCCTCCCCGACCGTAGCGCCGACGACGCCGTCTTGGAAGCGATGCTGCTGACCGCCGGCGAGAAGGGCTACGCGAAGGCGACCGTGCAGGAGATCGCCGAGCGCGCCGGCATCACCCAGGACCGCTTCCACCGCCGCTTCGGCGGCAAAGGGGCCTGTTTCGCGCGCGCCTACGAGGGAGCCGCCGAGCGGCTCGCCGGGACGATGACCGAGGCATGCCGGGAGGCGGCGGGCTGGCGCGAGGGCTTCCAGGCCGCGCTGGCCGAGCTGCTGCGCTTCGTCGCGGAGCAGCCGCTGACCGCGAAGGCGCTGTTGCTCGAGGTGCGCGCGGCGCGCGGCGAGGCCTGGGCCAAGCACCAGGAGATCGTCGAGCGCCTCACCGCCGCGCTGGAGACGGCCCGCGAGGAGCCCGGCGGGCGCGCCGGCGCCAGCCCGATGACGGCCGGCTTCGTCGCCGGGGCGATCGAGGAATCGCTCAGCATCGAGGTTGCCGCCGGCCGCGCCGCCGGCGTCGAGCTGCTCCTCCCCGACCTCACCCACCTCGCCTTCCTGCAGCTCTTCGGCGAGGAGTAGCGCCGACTGCGGCGGCTAGACTTGCCGCCATGCCCGAGTCTTCAGCTCAGGACATCGGCGATTTCAAACTGAGCTCCTGGGTGTCCCGGTACGAGTTTGCTCGCTGACTCGGCTGCGTGAGATGAAGGAGGCTCAAGGACGACCAGAGGACAAGGCGGATTTGGCGAATCTACCCGAGAGCGAGGAATAGGTGGGTGGGGCTTGCGCCGAGCTGCCGGCGGAGCACTTCGAGGCCGGGCGGCATCTGGTCGTGGGGCTGGACCCGGTGCTCGAGCGGATCCCGGAGTCGGTGGCGCCGGGGGCGGCGTCGGCCGAGCGGGTCGTCGCCTTCAACCAGCGGATCGTCGAGGCAACCGCCGATCTCGCCGCCGCCTACAAGCCCAACTCGGCCTTCTACGAGGCGCTTGGCGCGGACGGCTTCGGCGCGCTGGAGGCGACCGTGGCGACGGTACGCGAGCGGGCGCCGGGCGCCGCCGTGATCCTCGACGCCAAGCGGGCCGACATCGGCTCGACCAACGCCGGCTACGTCGCCGCCGCCTTCGACCGGCTCGGCGCCGACGCGGTCACCGTCCACCCCTGGCTCGGCGGCGAGGCGCTGGCGCCCTTCCTCGAGCGCGCCGAGAAGCTCGTCTTCGTCCTCGCCCGCACCTCCAACCCCGGCGCCGGAGAGCTGCAGGACCTGCTCGCCGACGGCCTGCCGCTCTACCGGCATGTCGCCCGCGCCGTGGCCGGCGAGTGGAACGGCGCCGGCAACTGCGGCCTCGTCGTCGGCGCCACCTATCCCGAGGAGATGCGCGCGGTCCGCGCGGACGTGCCGGCCGAGATGCCGATCCTCGTCCCCGGCGTCGGCACCCAGGGCGGCGACGTCGCCGCTGTGGTCGCCGCCAACCGCGAGGCCGGCAGCGACGCCTACCTGATCGCCGCCTCCCGCTCGATCCTCTACGCCTCCTCCGGCGAGGACTTCGCCGACGCCGCCCGCGTGGCCGCACGAGCGCTCGACGCCGAGATCCGCGCCGCTTCTTCCTAGAAGATGTCCGCTGCGACGATCGTCAAGACGCCGTCGGCGTCGTCGACTCGCTCGCGGGCGCAGACGGCGTAGCGGGGCGCCTCGGCGGGGCGGGGCAGCGCGCTCGACTTGCGCTCGAGCGCGGCGCGCAGCTTCGCGCCGTTGGCCCGCTTGGCCCACTTCGCCTCGCCGAGGAGGACCGCCTCCCGCCGCCTGCCGGCGAGAGCGACGGCGTCGATCTCGACCGGCTCCTCGGCGCTCGTCCAGTAAGGCCCAATCGCGACGACGTCCTCGCCGAGCTCGCCGACGGCGGCGAGGTCGCGCAGACGATCGCGGAAGGCCTCCTCCCAAGGCCCGCCCATGTGGTCGTCGAGCGAGGCGAGCAGCACCGGCAGGATGCTCTGCCCCAGGCCGCGCTCGATCTCCGGCCGGTAGCGGTCGAGCACCCCCAGCCAGAAGGCGAGGAAATTGTCGGCTATCCGGTAGACGCGCCTGCGGGTGCGGCGCGCGTCCTCGGTTACGGGCACGACGCGCTCGACCAGCCGCAGGGCGACGAGCCGGTCGAGAGTCCGCGTCGGATCGGCGCGAACCGCGTCCTCGATCTCGTTGAAGCGCGATCGCCCGCTCGCGATGGCGTAGAGCACCTGGCGGGCGAGATCGCCTCCCTCGCCCTCGGTAGCCAAGACCAGCTGCCCCTCGGTCAGGAGCTGCCCGCCCGGCGTGCAAGCCAGGCGGGCGAGGTTGACCCGGACGCTGGCGCCCTGGTCCCACCAGCGAAGGTAGAGAGGCATCCCGCCGACAAGTCCCCAGACGAGGGCGCGCTGCGCGGGCCGGAGCCGTGGCAGCATCCGCGCGGCCTCTCCGGGACGAAACGGGTGAAGCAGAAGCGAGAGGTCGAGGCGACCGTATAGCGGCGAGCGCTCCTCCTGAATCGCCTCCATTGTGCTCACCGCCGAGCCGCAGAGCAACAGCTTCAGCTTGGTGCGTGAGCGCAGGCGGTCCCAGGCGGCGCGGATCAGGCTCGGCAGCTCGGGAGAGCTCCCGGTCAAGGCCGGGAACTCGTCGAGAACGAGCAGGATCGGCCGATCCGCGGCGGCGAGCGCCAGCGTCTCGACGGCGTCGTCCCAATCGAGAAAGGGACGCGTGGAGAGATCGCGGATGCCGCCGGCCAGAGCATCCTCTGCGACGCGTGACAACGAGGCGAGCTCGGCCGTCGCCGGACGACCGCCGCCCGTATGGAAGACGGCTGGACGATCGGCGGCGAAGTGCTGGATCAGCGCCGTCTTGCCGACCCGCCGTCGCCCCCAGACGACCCCGAGGGCGGATTCAGGCCGATTCCACCATTCCTCGAGCCGCTGGAGCTCTGCGCTCCGGTTTACGAACATGGTCTAAAGCATACCGACGTTGCATGTCGGCGACGTTGCATGTCGGCGACGTTGCATGTCGGCGACCGTTGGAGTCATCAGAGCGCTTTCGGCCCCGAGATCGCCGCCGGCCGCGCCTCTGAGCGCGGCCCGCCCTACTTGCCTTTGGCGACCTTCGCCGCCTCGGCGCTGCCGAGGTAGGGCGTCAGGGTGAACTCGACGAGGTCGGGGAGCAGCTCCTCGAGCTCCTCGGCCTTGCCGGCGATGATGCGGCGTGAGATCAGCGAGACCATGCCGCCGACCAGCGCTTCCTCGGTGGTCGGCGAGAGGCGCGAGAGAACCTCCTTGGAGCGGCCCTTGCGACCCTCTTCGAAGTAGGGGACGAAGCTCTGGATCGCGGCGTCGTAGCGCTCGACCACGGCCGGGCCGGCGACCAGCGCCTCGACCATGCAGAGGCGGGCCAGGTTCGGCTCGCCGGCGAGGAACTCGAGCATCGCCCCGATCCCGGCGCGGATCGCCCGCGGCCACCCCTCCTCGTCGTCGAAGGCGGTCGAGACGCGCTCCTGCAGTTCCTGCATCACCGTGTCGTAAGCCGCGACGAAACACTCGTCCTTGCTCGAGAAGTGCTCGTAGAAGGTGCGGCGCGAGACCGCCGCGGCGCGGGTGATGTGGGCGATCGTCGTCCCCGAGTAGCCGTTTTCGGCGATCGCCTCGGCGATCCCGGCGATCAGCCGCTCCCGCTGGTTATGGGTGACAAACTCGCGGGGTAGTCCGTGGCGCCCCGGGGGCAACCGCGCCAGCTCGGGCGGGTAGTCCTCGAACTCCGGCGGCGTGTCCTGAGATTTGCCGGCGCGTTTTCGTGCCACCCCGCGAGCATATCCCTCTGGCACGGCGGATTCGCGGCTCAGCTCCAACATAGCCGCCTCGATACCCAAATACGGCATCACCGCCGCGGACATCAGTTGGGGCACCAGCTCGGGCAGCTCGTCGACGTCGCCGCGCACGACCCGCGAGTAGATCTGCCCGTAGGCGGACCCGGCCAGCGCCTCGGCGGTCGTGTGGGGGACGGCTTCGGGGTCCTCCATCTCCTGCCGGCCGGCGTCGATCAGCGAGGCGATCACCCGCATCGTCATGTCGCGGCGGGCGCGGGCGGCGTCCCCGGCGGCGAGCACCTCGACCCCGAAGGATGCGCGGCAGGGATCGCGGCTGAGGCCCTCGATCACCTGGTAGGCGACGGCGCGCAGGCGGTCCGGCCACTCCTGACAGCTTTCGTAGGCTCGCACCATCGTCGCCAGGCACTCCTCGTTCTGCTCCTGCCAGGCCGAGAGGAAGCAGTCGTACTTGCCGCGGAAGTGACGGTCGAAGGCGGGCCGGTCCACTTCCGCCCGCTCGAGAATCGACTCGATCGTGGTTTCGCCGTAGCCGCGCTCGGCGGCGATCTCGATCAGCGCCGCGACGATCTGCTCGCGCTCGGAGCGGCCGGTCGCCTCGCGGGTCTCCGTGGCGGGCACTAGTGCATGGGACCCCCGATCCCCGCCCTGGCTACTTGCTGCCGTCGCTGTTCGGGGGCGCGCTCGGCGCTTCCGCGGCCGTCCGCTTCGCCGCCTCCGCCCCGACGTAGGGCGTCAACGAGAACTCGACCAGCTCGGGGAGGAGCTGCTCGATCTCCTCGACCTGCCCCATCACGATCCGCTGGTAGATGATCCAGAAGATCCCGCCGACGATCGTCTCCTCGAGTGTGCCCGGCAGGCTCTCGCCCTTCGGCGCCACCTTGCGGCCCATGCGGAAGAGCGGCACGAAGGCCTGGATCGAGCGTTCGTAGCGCTCGACCGCGGCCGGGCCGGCCGAGAGCGCCTCGACGATGCAGGTTCGGGCGAGCGCCGGCTCGCCGGCGACGTAGCGGAGGAAGGCGGCGAGGCCGGCGTTGACGCGTGCGGGCCAGGCGTCGACCCGGCTGGCCGCGTCGACGACCCGCCGCAGCGCCTCTTTGACGGCGAACTCCGAGGCGGCGAGGAAACAGTCTTCCTTGGAGGAGAAGTTCTCGTAGAAAGTATTGCGGGCGATGCCCGCGCGGCGCACGATGTCGGCGACGGTGACGGCCCGGTAGCCCTTCTCGACGGTCTCGTCGGCGAGCGCGGCGATGATGCGGGCGCGCTGGTGCCTGGTGATGAACTCGCGGGGTAGAGGGCGCCGCCCGGGAGGCATTCTCGTTGCCTGGGGGACACGCTCAGCCACGCCCGCCACGTTACTCCCGGGTCGTCGAGATTCAAGCTGGACGGATTGGCGATATACCGCTACAGTACCGGAGCCCAGACAACCTGTTCCCTAGATCGACAAGGAGGGGGTAGCGATGGGGAGTCAGGCCGCAACCAACGTCCAGGCAGGGGCTGAGGGGACCGGCAAGACCAGGGAAGTGGAAGCCAACCCCCACTCGCCCAAGCTCGAGCTGGTGAACTCCTCCAAGCGCGAAAAGATCCTCGAGGGAATGCTCGAGGCGGTGGGCGCCGAAGGCTACGACGCCACCTCCGTACGCACGGTTTTGGACCGTACGGGCCTCTACAGGCAGGCGTTCTACGACGAGTTCGCCGACAAGGACTCCTGCTATCTGGCCGCCCTGGAGATGGGGATCGGACGGCTCGAAGCGACCGTCGCGCGGGCGGCGGCGAGCGAGGAGAGCTGGCGCGGCAAGCTGCGCGGCGGGCTCGGCGCCCTGCTCGACCGGCTCGACGAGGAGCCCGACTTCGGCCGCGGCGTGATCGTCGAGGTCCACGCGGCGGGGCCGGAGGCGCTTTCGAGACGGGCCGAAGCGCTGAAAAAAGCGGCCGATTTCATCGATTTGGCGCGCTTCGATTCCGGCGAGGGAGAGGCGCCGCCGCAGATCGCCCCGGAGGGGATCGTCGCCGGCATCCACGCGATCGTCCATTCTCGGCTCTCCACCGGGGCTACCGACGGATTCCGCGGCCTGCTGCCGGAGTTCATGTACTTCGCGGTGCTGCCCTACTTCGGCGGCGAGGCGGCGAGCGCCGAGATGCAGGCCGCGCGCGCTTAGCCCGCGGGCGTTGGACAGGGCAGGGGTCCTGCCCTACATTGGGTTGCCCGATGGATTCGCCGTCTACTTCGAATCCAAAAGCCCCGCTCGATCGCCAGGACGCCCCGCTCGATCGTCACGGCCTGCCGCGTGCCTACCGCGTTCGCAACGAACGCGAGCGGCTGATGGAGGCGATGGTCAGGGTCTCGGCGGCGAAAGGCTACGAGGCGACGACGGTGAGCGACGTGGTCGAGTACGCGGGCGCCGACAGGGGGATCTTCGAGGAGCTCTTCGGCGACAAGGAGACCTGCTTCCTGGAGACCTACGAAGCGGTCTTCGACGTGCTGATCGCGCACGTCACGGCGGCCTTCGAGGCGGCCTCGGACGAGCCCTGGCCCGAGCAGATAGCCGCCGGGCTGCGGGCCCTGGTCGAGCTGCTCTCGATGGAGGCCGACATCGCCCGCATGGCGATGGTCGAGGTGACGGCGACCGCCGGGGACGACGCGCGCGAGCGCTACCGGGCGATGTTCGCCCGCTTCACGCCCTTCTTCGAGCAGGGCCGCGACTATGCGGACCCGGACGCCGAGCTGCCGGCGGACACCGCCCGCTTCGCGATCGGCGGCGCCGCCTCGATGATCTTCGACGAGGTGCGGGCGGGGCGCGGGCCGGAGCTGAAGCGGATCCTGCCCGATCTCGTCTTCGCGGTGCTGATGCCGTATCTGGGACCGGAGGCGGCGGAAGACGAGATGCGGCGGGTGACGCGCGAGGGGTAGGCGTTGGGGGGATCGGGGGTGTCCCTCCGCTTGCTGGGTTTTTCGCCCGGGATTGAGCGGTCGTCCGAGATCGCGGGTGGGCGAAAAACAGGACGCCGCGCACTCCGGGACACCCCCGATCCCCACACTCAGACGCCTTTTCCGTGACGGCCCTCGCCGGAGGCGAAGCGGGCTGCGCCGCGGACGGCTACGTCCAGGACCTCCATACCGAGCTGGCGCTCGAGCTCCAGCCCCTCGTCGAGTGGCCGGCCGAAGCCTTCGATAGCGCCGCGGCGGTCGGCGAGCATGGTCTCTTGGGGGAAGCTGGCGATCTTCTCGGCCAGCTCGAGAGCTCGGTCCAGGTGCTTGCCGGGTTCGGTTATCTCGTTGACGAGGCCGATCTGCTTTGCCTCCTCGGCTTTCACCGGGCGGCCGGTGAGGATCAGCTCTAGGGCGCGGCCCATGCCGACGATGCGCGGCAGGCGCTGGGTGCCGCCGTCGAGGAGGGGCACGCCCCAGCGACGCTCGAAGAGGCCGAAGGTCGACTGTGGCGTGGCGATGCGCATGTCGCACCAGAGGGCGAGCTCGACCCCGCCGGCGAGGCACCAGCCGTCGACCGCCGCGATCGCCGGCTTGCTCGGGGTGAGGCGGGTCGGGCCCATCGGCCCGTCCGGGTGGCTGACGTCGAGGTTCATCGCCTTCAGGTCGGCGCCGGCGCAGAACGCCTCGCCGCCGGCGCCGGTGAGGACGAGCACGCGGGCGCCCTCGTCGGCCTCGAACTCCGTCAACCCCCGCCGGAATGCCTCCGCCGCCTTGGCGTCGATCGCGTTGCGCCGCTCCGAGCGGTCGATGGTGAGAACCGCCGCCGCTCCGACCCGCTCGTAACGCAGTTCGTCGCTCATCGCGACGGAGAGTCTGCCTGAAAAGCGATGGGTGGGGAGCGGGCGGGCTAGTCGCGGCGAACCTCCGGGTCTCGCCGGCGACGCCCGACTCCCGGGTGCGCCCCGGCGCGCCGCGGTCATCAGGGCAGGCGCTGAGTGACCGTTCGCCAAGCTAGAGACCGATTCGGACGGCGCCCGGTTTCGGCCCGATTCGGACGGCGCCGGGTTTCGGCCGGGCCTCGCGTTTGGCCCCCAACGCAAAACGCAACTGGGGATGACGCCCAAAGCCTGCCTCGCGCGTAGCCTTCGCACGTAGAAGCTCTTTGCGCCACCTTCAAGACGGTGTCCCGCTGGCTTCCGCGGGGCCTGTCTTTCCCAGTCGCAGGATCAACCTAACTCGGCGCCCCGGGCGCGTCTAGGGGCGGCCCGACTTCGATCCCGCAAAGTCCGTGGAAATCGCGTGGGAACACCCCGTTTCTGAGGCGCGGCTACCCTCCCATGGATGCGCATCGACGCGATCCTCGACTCCAAGCGGCCGGTCTTCTCGGTCGAGTTCTTCCCGCCGAAGAGCGCGGAGGCGACAGAGCAGCTCTTCGCGACGGCGCGCTCGCTGAGCGCGCTCGAGCCCGACTTCGTCTCGGTCACCTACGGGGCGGGCGGCTCGACCCGCGAGGGCACGGTCGAGATAACGAAGACGCTGAAGGACGAGCTCGGCCTGGAGACGATGGCCCACCTGAGCTGCGTCGGCGAGACCGCCGAGGGGCTCTCGGCGACGCTCGACCGCATCGCCGCGGCCGGGATCGAGAACGTCTTCGCGCTGCGCGGCGACCCGCCCCGGGGCCAGCCCGACTTCGTCCAGCCCGAGGGCGGCCTGGGCAGCGCCGCCGAGCTCGCCGCCTTCGTCGGCGAGCGCTGGGACTTCTGCGTCGGCGGCGCCTGCTTCCCCGAGGTGCACCCCGAGGCGCCCGACCTCGCCACCGACCTCGAGTACCTGCGCACCAAGGTCGAGGCGGGCGCGTCCTTTCTGATCACCCAGCTCTTCTTCGACAACCAGGTCTACTTCGACTTCGTCGCCGCGGCGCGCGAGGCGGGAATCGACGTGCCGATCCTCGCCGGGATCATCCCCGTCGCCGGCTTCGCCCAGACGAAGCGGATCTGCGAGCTCTGCGACGCCTCGATTCCGCCCCGCCTGGAGGCGGCCTTCGCGGCGGCCGGGGGCGACGAGGACGCCGAGTTCGAGCTGGGCGTCGCTTACGCGGCGCAGCAGTGTGCCGAGCTGCTGATCGCCGGTGTCCCCGGCATCCACTTCTACGCGCTCAACCGGGCGCCCGCGACGCGCGCCGTGCTGGGCGCGCTGCGTGCCTCGCGGCCCTGGGAGCGCACCCGCGGCGCGCCGGCCGACCCGGTCGGCGGCTCGACTGGTTGAGGCCGGCGCGATGGGCGAGCTGAGCTACCGGGGCTACCGACTCTCCTATGAGGAGTACGGGACGGGCGAGCGCCCGATCGTGCTGGTCCACGGGCTGCTGATGAACCGGCGCATGTTCGAGCGGCTGGGGCCGGCGCTCGCCGCGCGCGGCAACCGGGCGATCTGCGTCGACCTGCTCGGCCACGGCGGCTCCGACCAGCCCGACGACCTGCGCCTCTACTCGATGCCGCTCTTCGCCGAGCAGGTGGTGGCGCTGCTCGACCACCTCGGGTTGGAGCGGGCGGTGGTCGGCGGCACCTCGCTCGGCGCCAACGTCGCGCTCGAGCTGGCGGTGCGCCGGCCCGAGCGGGTCGAGGCGCTCTTCGTCGAGATGCCGGTGCTCGACAACGCGCTCGCCGCGGTGGCGGCGATCTTCTCGCCGATCCTGCTCGGCCTGCGCGTGGGGCGGCCGGCGATCGAGCTGAGCTCGCGGCTCGCCTCGCTCGTCCCCCGCACCAGCTTCCTCGTCGACATCGCGCTCGACTGGGCGCGCCGGCGACCCGGCCCGTCGATCGCCGTGCTGGAGGGTCTGCTGCTCGGCGAGACGGCGCCGCCGCGCGAGCAGCGCCGCCTGATCGAGCGGCCGGCCCTCGTCGTCGGCCACGGGCGCGACCCGCTCCATCCCTTCAGCGACTCCGGCATGCTGATCGAGGAGCTGCCGGCGGCGCGGCTGGTCGAGGCCGGCTCGATCCTCGAGTGGCGGGCCCGTCCGGCGCGGCTCGACGCCGAGCTGGCGAGCTTCCTCGACGGGGTCTGGGCGGCCGCGGAGACCCGCGGTGGGACCGGTGGGGACGGCCGCTCCGCCGCGCCTGTGGCAGGATAGGGCCGCGAGATGGCCAATCGCAGGGAGGAAGAGAGGGAGCGACTCCGCCAGGCCAGGCAGGAACGCGAGTCCAGCCAGGCCAAGTCGGAGAAACGTCGCCTGCTGTTCGTCTACGTCGGGGCGGGCGTGATCGGCGTGCTCGTCCTCGCCGGGATCGTCGCCCTGGTAGCCGGCTCGGGCGGCGGTGGGGGCGGCGAAGCCCACATCAACCTGGCGAGCGGCTCGACCAACGGCGTCTCGCCGGACGAACGCGAGGGGACGGCGCCGCCCGCGACGACGGAACTCAGCGCCAAAGACGCGGCGAAGAAAGCGGGCTGCGTGCTGCGGCTGAAACTGAAAGACGAGGGGCACGAACACATCTCCCCCTCGGCGCCGACGCCGAACTACGGGACCAACCCGCCGACCTCCGGCAGGCACGCCGAAGCGCCCTACCAGCAGGCCGACGGCGCCTACGGCGAAACGCCGGACGAAAAATTCTTCGTCCACTCGCTCGAGCACGGCCGGATGGAGATCCAGTACAGCCCCGACCTTCCCGAAGAAGACCAGCTGGTGCTGAAGGGGCTCTACGACACGATGTACGGGGGGACGCTGCTCTTCCCGAACGAAGACATGCCCTACGAAGTCGCCGCGACGGCCTGGACCAAAATGCTCGGCTGCCCCAAATACGAGGGGGCCGCGACGCTGGACGCGATCCGCGCCTTCGGCAAGGAAAACTGGGGGCGGTTCGGCGGCGAGGGTGCGGGTGCCGTGAAAGGCCCCACGCCGGCCGCACCTGCGTCGAGCTGATCTTCGACCGGCGAGTGGCTCAGCTCGATCGGTAGGCCGGAAAGAACCCGGCCGCGTCGCGACCCGCCGAGAGGCGGTCGTAGGCCTGGCGGTCGCAGACGATCTCCGAGGTCCGCCAGATCTGCTCGCGGTTGGCGAAGCCGCGCTTGAACTCCTCCAGCGCGTCGCCCGGGGCGAGGCCGCCGCCGAGGTTGAGCGGCAGCTCGAGCTCGGTCGCGAGCTCGAGCAGGGCCGCGACGACGTTCTTCATCGGCGAGTCGCGCAGGTGGGCGTCGGCGGTGCCGCTCAGGTAGTAATGGAGGAAGCCGTCGCTCTGGACGGTGAGCGAGGCGCCGGCGACACCACCGCCGGGCGCGCGGGCGAGGGCGAGCCAGGAGCGGGGCGACTCGAGCAGGCGATCGAAGTAGGCGGCGGCGAAGAAGTAGCGCCGCGCGGCGCCGGTGCGGCGCATGGTCTGCTCGTAGGCGACGAAGAAGCCGGCCCTCTGGTCGGCGGTCGTCTCGGGACCGGCTACCAGCTCGACCTCGTAGCCGGCGCGGCGGTTCTTGTTGATCCGGTTGCGGTCGCTGGAGCGGCTCTTCGGCGGCAGCGCCGGGTCGGCGATCTGGACGACGTTGCGCGCGGCGGCGCCGGCGAGGGCGAGCGGCTCGGCGAGCGTGTGGCGGACGAAGATCGAGACGAGGCCGGTGGCCGACCACTCGATCGCGGCGGGATCGATCTGCGTATCCGACTTTGACCCCACTCTGGTGTGGTCGATGTCGGATGCGTCGCGGAGAGGGGCGATTCCGGGGTAGCCGTAGGGCGAAATCGCGTCGCGCTCGTCGGTGTCGGGGATCTCGCGCACGATCAGCGGCGCCCGCAGCTCGCCGCCCGCCGCCTCGATGCGCAGCGTGTGGGTGACGCCCTCCGCGCTCATAAAGGGCCGGGAGCGGAAGAACTCCTCGCTCTCGGCCGCGGCGCCCCGATCCGCGATCAGCTCGGCCCGGGCGGCCGCGGATTCCTCGCCGCTCATCCAGCCTCCGACCCCGTCGCGTTTCCTCCGCCACTCACGGCGAGTCGAGGAGGTCCGCGGCCGCGGCGCGGAACTCGTCGGGTAGGACTCCCCAGACCTCGCAGTCGTCGGTCCCGTCGGGTCGCTTCAAGTGGCCGCGCATCGTCCCCTCGTGCACCCAGCCAAGACTGCTGACGGTCTTCTTGGCGACCTCGTTGCGGGCCGGGATGCGACCGTAGACGCGGTGGGCGCCGAACTCGTCGAAGGCCTTGGCGATCGTCAGCGCCTCGGCGCGGCGGCCGACCCCCTTGCCGCGCACGTCGTCGCCGATCAGCGCCCCCAGCTCCGGCGCCGTCTGGCGGAAGAGCCCGTAGAGGGCGGTGAAGCCGACCGGCTCCTCGTAGCCCTCGACGACGACCGCGTACTTGCGGTCCTCGCCCGAGTCGTCCATCGCGCGCCCGACCCACGCCTCGGCTTCCGCCGGCGAAAAGCCCTCGCGCTGCTCCATCAGCGTTTGCGTCGCCTCCTGGTTGTTGAACCAGCGGTGCACCGCCGCGGCGTCGCCGGGCTCAAACGGACGCAAGCTGACAGCGGACCGCTCGCTCATTGCCGAAACCCTAGTCCGGGGCGAGGCCGTGGCCGGTTACGAGCAGCCAGGCGGTCTTGGCGAGGATGCGAGCGTCGAGGGCGGGGCCGCGGCGGTTGACGTACTCGACGTCGAGCTCGATCCGCTCCTCCCAGGGAATGCCGGCGCGGCCCTGCACCTGGGCCCAGCCGGTGAGGCCCGGCTTGACCTCGTGGCGGCGGTGCTGGAGCGGCGTGTAGTCCTCCACCTGGGCGGCGATCGTCGGGCGGGGGCCGACGATCGCCATCTCGCCGCGCAGGACGTTGACCAGGTTGGGGATCTCGTCGAGCGAGGTGCGGCGCAGCAGGCGGCCGGCGGCGGTGACGCGGGGGTCGTCGCGGGCGACCACCTTGCCGACGCCGACCGGGTCGGACCCCAGGACCATCGTGCGCAGCTTGAGCAGCTCGAACTCGCGCCCGTCCTTGCCGACGCGCCGCTGGCGGTAGATCACTGGCCCGGGGCTGCCCAGCCGGATCGCGATCGCGGCGACGAGTAGCACAGGCGAGAGAAGGATCAGGGCGATCGCCGCGACGAGGACATCGAAGGCGCGCGGCATCAGAGCCACCTCGAAGCTACGCAGGCCACGTCCTTCACCTGGTTCCTTCGGCCTTCTCCCAAGCGCCTGGCGCGCCGTGGCGGAGGCGATCCCAGAGGCCGAGCGCGATCGAGGCGGTGGTCATCGCGTAGTAGCGGGCGATGCGGAGGGGCCCGACCGGCAGCCGGCGGCCCAGCGCGGCGGCGAGGAGGAAGGCGAGCTGGGCGGCCAGGGTCGCGGTGTAGACCCAGCCCTCGCCGAGCAGGGCGACGTTCGCCGCCAGCACGACCGCGTGCAGGAAGGGCGTCGTGTAGCGCAGCAGCCGATGGGAGACGATCTCGAATCCATAGAGGGGCGGGTAGCCCCGCGGCCGCAGCATCCCTTCGCGCACGACGATGTCCCAGATGCCGACCATCATCCGCCGTTTGCGGGCCAGCTCGCCCTCCAGGGTCGGCACCATCTTCTCCTCCGCGCCCGCCCAGGGGGCGTAGAGCGAGCGCCTGCCCCGCTTGGCGAGCAGGAAGGGCAGCGAGAGGTCGTGGCTGCCCGCCGGCGGCAGCGGGATGTACTCGTCGCGGCGCACGGCGTAGATCGCGCCGTTGCCGGCGGTGACGCCGGCGAGCGCCGACTCCATCTCCCGCACCGCCATCTCGTAGCGCCAGTAGGCGCCCTCGAGGTTGTCGCCGCGCGGGTCGAGGAAGCGGACCTGGCCGCAGACGTAGGCGACCGCCGGATCGGCGAAGGGCTCGACCAGGTGGCGGAGGGCGTCAGGCGCCCAGGCGCTGTTGGCGTCGGAGAAGGCGAGGATCTCGCCGGTCGCGCGCTCGGCGGCGGCGTTCTGGGCGGCGACCTTGCCGCCGCGCGGCAGGTCGAGGACGAGGTCGGCGCCGGCGGCGCGGGCGCGCTGCACCGTGGCGTCGGAGGAGCCGTCGGAGGCGACGATCAGCTCGAGCCGCTCGCGCGGGTACTCGAGCGCGAGCGCGTTGGCGACCTTGGCCCCGATCACCCCCTCCTCGTCGTAGGCGGCGACGATCAGCGAGACGAGCGGCGGCTCGTCCCAGGTGCCGGGGCTGAGGGTGGGACGGTGGCGCAGGGCGAGCAGCGCGCGCAGGGCGAGCGGATAGCCGAGGTGCGTGTAGAGGATCAGCCCGGCACAGATCCAGAAGGCGGCAGCGAGCACCGGGGGATTATCTGCTTCCGGTGCGCCTTTCGCACCTCACAGGTATGAAAAGCGCACCGGAACCGCTACCGGCCGTCGAGAAGCTCGCGGTAGAGGGCGAGGGTCTGGCGGGCCGCTTCGTCCCAGGAGTAGGCGCCGGTGGCGGTCTCGGCGGCGGCGGCGGCCAGGGCGGCGCGGGTCGCCTCGTTGCGGACCAGCTCGTCGAGCGCGCCGGCCAGGGCCTGCGGGTCCTCCGGCGGGACGAGCCAGGCGGCGCCCTGTTCGGCTACCTCGGGGAAGCCGCCGACGGCGGTCAGCACGAGCGGCTTGCCGAAGGCGAGCGCCGCGTAGAGCACGCCGGAGTGCTCGACGTCGCGGTAGGGCAGGGCGACGACGTCGGCGCGGCGCATGAGCGCCGGGATCTCGGCATCGTCGACGAAGCGGGTGAGGAAGCGGACGCGGCCGGGCGCTTCGGCGGCGAGGCGGCGCAACGGCTCGACCTCCATGCGGGCGTTGCCGACGATCCACAGCTCGGCGCCCTCGATCTCGCGGAAGGCCTCGAGCAGGGCGTCGATCCCCTTGTAGGGGCGGAGCAGGCCGAAGAAGAGGATCACCGGGCCCTCGGCGCCCACGAGCTCAGCCGGCAGCGGCTTCTCCTCGGGCAGCCGGGTGAGGTAGTCGAAGGCGCCATGGTGGATGACGCGGATCCGCGCCGGGTCGAGGCCGACGACCTCGCGCAGGCGCCGCGCCCCGTGCTCGGAGTGGGCGACGACGGCGTCCATCGCACTGAAGGCGCGGCGGGCGCTCCTGAGCTCGCGGCGACTCGGCTCGGGGGGCACCACGTAGTGGGCGGTCATCACCCGCGGCCTTGCCGGGGGGAGCAAGAACGTGTCGAGGCGGGGGAACGTGAGCCACTGGTAATGGACGACGTCCGGCCCGATCGGTGCGTCGCCCCGGGCGTCGGTGGCCGTCCCGGCCCGCGCCGCCGGCGCGCCGCCCCGGGCGTCGGTGGCCGTCCTGGCCCGCGCCGCCTTCGTCGCGCGGCGGAAGCGCCACATATCGCCCAGATGCTCGGCGGCCTTGAAGGCCCGACGGGCGGGCGCCTCCAGGCCCCGCGCGGTGCTGCGTCGGTAGAAGCACTCCCGCGCCGCGTATCCGTCGGGCTCGGGCACCGGGCCGTAGAGGAAGTGGCTGGTCAGCAGCTCGACCTCGGCGCCCTGACGGGCGAGGGCGGCGGCCAGGGCGCGGTCGTAGGGCGGCGTGAAGGCGGACGGATCCACCAGTTGCACCCGTAGACCTGCCCGGCTCGGCTCGGACGATGCCTTGCTCGCGCTCATCGGCAGGCGATTATCGTGGCGGCGGTGGCCCCCGCGCTCTCCTACTGCGTCGTGAATACCAACGGCCGTGAGGATCTCCTCACATGCTTGGCGGCGATCGAGCGCACCCATCCCGACAGCGTGGAGGCCGAGATCCTCGTCCTCGACAACGCCTCGACCGACGGCTCGGCCGATGCGGTACGGCGGTGGGCGGAGGGCGCGGGTGAGGCCGGCGGTGGCGGGTGGGCGGGCGCACGGGATGCCGTCCGCCTGATCGCGCTGGAACGGCGGGCGGGTAAGGCGGCCAACGACTCGATGCTCCTGCAAGAGGCGGAAGGGCGCTATTGCCTGCTGCTCAACGAGGACTCCGAGCTGCGGCCTGGCGCCGTCCCGGCGCTGATCGCGGCGCTTGACGATGATCCTGCAGCGGGTGCGGCGGGGGCGCAGCTGCTTGACAACGAGGGCAGGCCGACGCCCTGCGCCTGGCGCTTCCCGGGCGTCGGCACGGCACTGGCCGGTGCTCTCTTCCTGCATAGGTGGCTCACCGTTCAGAGTCGGAGCACGGACGGGTCGAATGACACCGAGGTTCGCGGCTCGGACGCACACAGCGGGACCGGCCGGGGCAGCGGCGCGGCGAGACGGGCGCGGCGCGTCGACTGGGCGCAGTCGAGCGCCCTGCTGGTGCGCCGCGAGGCGGCGGAGCAGGTCGGCTGGCTCGACCCCGACTTCTTCGTCTACTACGACGAGTGCGACTTCTGCAAGCGCCTCGCCGAAGCGGGCCGGCACACGCTCTACGTCCCCGCCGCCGAGGCGGTCCACCACGATCAGCTCTCCACCGACCTCGCCGCCGGCCTGCCCCGCATCGTCGAATTCCACCGCAACCGCGACCTCTACATGCGCAAGCACCACAACCGCGCGGCGGCACTCGCCGTCCGCCTGCTCACCGCCTGGGCCTACGCCCTGCGCGCCCTCGCCGCCGCGGTCCTCCCCAACCAACCGGCCCGCATCTACCGGGCCCACGCCCGCCAGGCGCTCTTCCCGAGCAGGGGAAAGAGCATCAAGGACCTTGCCGGCCTCCCCTGATGCCCGTCAGGGGCGCGCGTCCTCGTCCATTCGCTCCACCTCGTAGATCTCGGGGACCTCGCCCTCAACCACCGCGGGACGGGCTCGCGCCGCCCGGTAGCGCTCGAGCAGCTCGCCGGGCCTGCGCAGGTGGGCGAGCCAGCCTCGCTCCTCGGCGGTGAAGAAGCCGCTGAGCAGCAGCAGCGCCGGGTAGGCGAGCCAGAGGACCGCGCGGCCGAACAGGCCGGCGAAGCCGTCGGTCGGCATCGCCAGCTCGCCCAAGCCGACGAGGGCGGCCGAGACGAGGACTATGCGGGCCAGCCGCGCCCATTCGTAGGGCACCGGGAAGAGACGCTGGGTGAAGACATACATCAGCCCAACCACGACCAGGTAGGACGCGACGAGGGCGAGGCCGGCGCCGACGATGCCCAGCGGCGGGACGAGGAGGATGTTGAGGGCGACGTTGACGACAAGCCCGGCGAGCGTCGCCGGGAAGTTGAACTCGGTGCGGCCGGTGCGGCCGAGGATCACGACCAGCACCATGTAGAGGGCGTAGAGGGTGACGCCGGTCGCGATCAGGCCGATCGCTTCGTAGGAGTCGAAGAACTGCGGCGCGGCGAGCACACGCGCGATCCAGCGCGAGAAGAGCCACATGCCGGCGACGACGAAGGCGCAGCCGGCGACGAACCAGGTGACTACCGCGGCGTAGACGCGGCGCGCCTCGCCGTCGTCGCGGATCGAGTAGGCGAGCGGTGGCCAGGCGAGCTGGAAGCCGCGGACCAGGACGTTGACCGCCTGGGCGAACTTGACCGCGAGCGAGTAGAGGCCCGCCTCGGCGAGCCCGAGCGAGCGGACGATGACGATCCGGTCGACGAAGTTGAGCGCGTAGAGCGAGAGCTCGGCGGGCATCGTCGGCAAGCCGAAGCGGGTCATGCGGCGCAGCAGCGCCGTGTCCACCCAGAGCGAGAGCCGGCGGCGGTGGACGACGATCAGGCCGAGCACGAAGGCGGCGCCGCTGACGTAGCTGCCGAGCAGCAGGCCGCGGGCGCCCTCGTCGCGGCCGACGACCAGCACGACGGTGAGCGCGATCGCGGCGAGGACGTTGGCGACGGTCACGGCGAAGAAGGCGCGGGCGCGCTCCTCGAGCCGGAAGAGCGTCAGCAGGTACTCGTGCAGGGTGGCGACCCAGAGGCCGCCGATCGCGATGCGGGCGAGGTCGGGGGCCGGCTCTTTGAGCAGCGCTTCCGAGATCGGCTTGGCGAAGGGCAGGGCGATCAGCGCGGCGGCGGTGGAGAGCCAGAAGAGCGCGGCGAAGGAGGTCGAGACGACCTTCGCCGGGTCCTCGTCGTCCTTGTAGTAGAAGCGCAGCAGCGCCTCGATCGTGCCGAAGCGGACCACGATGCTGGCCGAGACGACGGCGGCGAACATCACCTCGGCGGCGCCGTAGTCGGCAGGCGTCAGGTAGCGCGTGTAGAGCGGCAGCAGCGCTACCGCGATCAGCTTCGACAAAATGCTCGCCGCGGTGTAGGCGGCGCCGGTCGTCGCTAGGCGGCGGAGGTAGCCCGACACGTCGCGACTCTACGCGGACGGACGGATCGCCGGCGAGGCGCCTACCGCCAGGAGAACCCACGTTATGGGGTCCTCGTAGAAGCCGGCGTAGGCCATGGTGTGGACGAGCAAGGCGACGAACGTGGCCAGCGTGGCGACACGACCGATGAGCTCAGGCGCCGGGGGGACACCCCCACCCTCCCTTCGAGGGAACAGGCCTGACCCCATCGTCCACAGAGCCACGACCAAGAAGGTGCCGTAAGCGACAAGTCCGATCAGGCCCTGCTCGGCCGCGACGGTGATCGGCTCGGTGTGCGAGACGGACACTGGGACCTTCTTGGTTGCCGCGTGTTCGCTGTAGGCGCGGGGGAAGCTGCCTGAGCCGTAGCCCCAGAGGGGGCGTTGGGCGAAGAGGTCGGTGCCGCCGGAGATCAGGTTCGTGCGGCCGCCGGTGTCCACGTTGAGGCGGTCGGGGCTGAGCTTCGAGACTCCGCCTGAGAAGAGGACTATGACCACGGCTAGGACCGCGCCCGCTCCCACGGCAGCGAGCGTCCAGCGCCAGCTCCACCTCAATGCGGCTAGGACAGCCAGGCCCGCAAGCAGGGCGACGAAGCTCGATTGGGAGAAGGTCGGGACCAAGCCGAGCCAGAGCACGCCCACCAGCGCGGTCAGCATCGCAAACGTCCTTCGCTTCTTCGCCCAGAGCAGCGCTGACATCGCTATGACGATTACGAGCGCCAGGTAGCGCCCGTAGATGTTCGGGTCCCAGAAGATCGAGTTCACCCTGAAGTAGGTGTGGAATTCGTTCGACCTGATCACCTGGTCGTTCCAGAACAGCTCGTGGCTGAGGTACTCCACAGTGCCCACGAGCACGAATGCGACGGCCTCCACCGCGACCACCCAGAACACGTACGTCAGCAGCTTCTTGTCCCAGTCCACCTCTCGCAGCAACGCGTAAACGAGAGAGAACGGCACGAAGAAGAAGCAAACGTTCTGGAGGCTTTTCGAGAAGTCGGGCGAGTACAACGTCTGCAGCGCGTAGAGAAGTACGACCCCGGCCAGAACGTATGGCAGCAGGTAGGGGGGGTCGATCTGGGTGCGGCGTCCTGTTTTTCGCACCGCCGGCTCGACGAGAGACGACCGCCGCAAGGCGAAAAACCCAGCACTCAGATGGACCCCCCCTGCCTGTTGCCACTCGCCCAGCGCGGCGGACAACACCCCCCCGGCAATGACGAGATAGAGCGGCACCAGCAGGTTCGCCGTATCGCCGCCTGACTCGAGCGGAACTCGAAACGGCAGCGCGACGACGATAGCCAGCGGCAGCAGGATCGGCCAGCGACGGAAGATCGCGGCAAGCGCCGTGGCCCCCGCCACGGCGGCAACGCCGAGCAGGGCGAAGCGCAGGGCGTCGTCGCGCAAATCGACGATCTGGGCCGAGTGCCACTGATCGCCGAGGATCAGGAGTGGGAAAAGAGCAAGCGCGAGCAGCATCAGCGACGAACGGCGTCTCCCTGCAGGCAGCAGGATCGACGCGGCGGCCGATCCGGCTGCGATCAGAACACCTCCGGCGGCAAGGGTCTCACTCAACGGGAAGTCTCCCTTGGCGCCTTTGTGCCGGATAGCGACACAAAGGCGCCGGCAGGCTCATTTTCCGTCCTCCGCTTGGGTGCATGCCGCCCTCGGCTCGCGCGGGGCGTCGTGCAGGCGCATCACGCCGCCGGGGACCAGCGTGCGGTCCTCGCCGAGCAGTTTGACCCGCAGCTTGTAACGGCCCGGCGGCGCCTTGCCGGGACGCGGGCGGCCGTCCGCGCCCACCTTGCGCTGCCTGCCGTCCCAGTAGAAGGTGAAGAAGCGGTAGCGCTTCAGGTAAGCGTCGCGCGCGAGGGTGACGACCAGCCCCCCACCGGGCTTGACCACCTGCACGTCCCCCCGGTCGGACTGGGTGATGCGGAAGCGGATGCGGATGCGGTCGTAGCGGCAGTCGTGGTTGGGGGTGAACGAGCGGACCGGCGGCCGCTGCGGGTGAAGGCGCGGGACGGCGACGAAGCTGACCCGGTCGAGCACGAGGGGGTCGCGCTTGCGCTGCTGCGACCAGGCGAAGGCGGCGACCGTGAGGACGACGAGCAGGGCGAAGACGACCGCCGCGGCGCTAGGGCGTCGCCGCATGCGCCGACGCCTCAGGGACTCGACGAGGCATTGTCCTCACCGATCACGACCGCGACCGGGGCCCCCGCCGCGAGCGAGGAGATCTCGCCGGTCATCCCCCGCACGCGCGAGATCCGCAGCGCCGTCGCCACCTTGTGCGCCTCGCGGCCGTTGCGCGGGGCGAACATGACGATGCTGTCTTCGAAGCTGGAGCGGCTGTTGGTCACGGCGCCGAGCTGGAAGCCCTCGCGCTCGACCATGTCGCCGTAGCTGCCGGCCAGCCCTTCGACCGCGGTGCCGTTGAGCACGGTCACCTCGATTTCGCTCGGCTTGACCGCGTGCGCGGCCTGCTTCCCGCCCTCGCCCCCGTCGTCGCCGCCCTGGGTCACGGCGTATGCCGCCCCGCCGGCGACGACCACCAGCACGACGAAGATCGCGATCAGGTAGCGCGGTTCGCCCAGCCTGCCGCCGAGGCCGTCTCCCGCCGCCGTTCCGCCGCCGCCGAAGCGCTCGCGCAGGCGCTCGCTCCGCGTCAGCTCGGGCAGGCCGGCCTCGCGCC
>JGI24034J26672_10000082_pt1 | contig 19175 bp, 19 predicted proteins | sample KBSSwiS2withPhiX_FD_26672 | JGI IMG/M metagenome (IMG submission 26672)
GGGGCGTCGATGTGGCTGTCGGGCGAGAGCGGCTCGTCCTCGTCCTCAAGGAAGAGCGAGCCGGTGCCGAAGGCCTTGTCGAGCTCCTTCTGCAAAGCGGCAAGGTCGAGCGTCTCGACCTTGCGGTGCTGGACCTCGAGAGTGCCGCTGCGCTTGATGAAAATGTCGGTGGGCATGGGATTCGAACTCCGTCTTTGGTCCCAGCGGAATTGCCGGGGATACGGAGTCATCGAATTGAGCGCCGGATTTCGTCTGATCTGAAGGTCAGCAGAACTCCGGCGCGCCGACCGCCGGGCAGCCGACGAAATAGGGGCAGCGCCCGCAGTTGTAGGCAGTCGGTTTCGCGGGCAGCACGCCGCTTTTGATCGCCGCCAACACCCTCCCGGCGGCGTCTACATCGCCTGCAGTTTTGACGGCATCGCGCGTCACCGACACGATATCGCCGCCGGTGACGTGACCAATTGACACCACCGCGTTCGCACCGAAAGCCAGGCGGGCCGCGGATAAGAGCAAACCCGCGGAAGCATCTTGACCGCTTTTCGATCGGCGCCTGCCCGCGTCGAGAAAGCGGACTTCTGTTCCGGACGCGCTCTGCTTCACCAGAGGAGTGCCGATGTGGATCGCCCCGCCTGTGATCGGCAGTTCGATTCGATTGAAATCTACCGCACCGAATCCCGTGGCAAGCCGGGCGAGTATTGCCGCCTGGCGATCGGCATGATTGCGATAATCGGCCGCAAGGCCATGGTCCGCGGGGCCGCGATCCTTCCAGATCTGGTCGAGCAGCTCGGTAATCCCGTTCCCAACGGCCGGCCCTGCGACCTCCGCGACCCGGTCGACCAGCTGGTAGAGAACGCCCGATGTCTTCAGGAAGGGAGACTCGTGACGCCGCCCGGGGACGCCGAAATAGCGGCGATAAGCAATCTTAAGTGGACACTTCTCGTAGTCGCGAATGTCGAACAGATTGATCGCGTCGGTAGCGATCGCTGCAAGTGGCGGGGCCACCGGACTTATCGCAATGGTTGGACTTTCGAGACTGTGTCGGTCCAGCGGCCCGAGCCGGGCCAAGAAGGGCGAGGGCTGCCGGGTCTGCACATTGGCTTTCTTGCTATGGTAGAGACGCAAATGATCTTCGGCGCGCGAGAGGGCGACGAAAAATAGACATTCCTCTTCCTCAAGGTGGGTTTCACGCGTTTCCGGCTCGATCAGCCCCGTCGGAAGCGGGCTTGCGTCGCGCCGAAAGATGCCGGGTAGGCAATTCTTGTGCAGTCCGATGACGTGGACGGCCGGAAATTCCAAGCCCTTTGCGCCATGGATGGTCATCAGATGCACGGCGTCGGAATCGCTGCCCAAGGTGACACTGCGCAGATCGCGATCGTCAGACAGCAGCATCGTGCCGCGCATCCGCTTCAGCGCTCGCGCCGAGGTGAGCGGCTGGCCGCCGAGCTCGCGCTGATCGAGGAAGGTCAGGAGCGCCAGGATCGCCGCTCGAGCCGAAGCGCCGGCCGGGCCGGGCGCAGAGGCTAGGTCGCGCAGATAGTCGGATCGGTCGACTAGCCAGCTCGCCGCGACATCGAACGCCGGTGTATAGGGGGTGAAGCCGTCGAGCTGAGCGCCAAGCCGCTCGAGCGCTGCCGCGCCGGTCGCGCTTATCCCGTCGATGCTGGAAGCGCGGCAGAGGAGCGACACCACCGGGTCACGTTCACCGAGCGCTTGTCGGACGAGCGCGCCGATATCGGCAGCGCCGACCCGGATCTCGCGCATCGCGGCGATCCGCACCAGAGCGCCGCCATTGGCCTCGGCTAGTATAGCGAGCACCGCGAACAGATCACGGACCTCCTCGCGCTCAAAGAAGGAGCCGAGATGGCTGGTCGCGAGACCGTGGCGCGCCAAGATGTCGGCGGCGATGTCGAGCCGAGCATTTGTCGGCGCCAACACCGCTTGGTCGCCTAGTGGCACGCCGGTCTCACGCAAACGGATGATCTCTTGAGCGAGCAATTCGCCTTCGCAGGCATCGTCGAGGCCGACCAATAGCCGCGTCGGCGTCCCCGGCTCCTCGCGATCGGCTTCGGCATTGTAGGGAAGACCGTTGCGACCGGCCCGCATCTCACGCGCGAACACCTTGCTGAGCGTCACAATATGGTCGGTTGAGCGATAATTGCGGTCGAGCGGAAGCCGCTGGCCGCCCGGGAAATCGGCCTCGAAACCGGCCATGTTGGCGGAGGAAGCACCGCGCCACCGGTATAGCGACTGTCGGGCGTCGCCCACCACCCAGAGCTGCGAACCCTCCCGGCGAAGCTCGATCAACAACCGGGCGCTGGCCCGATTGACGTCCTGATATTCGTCGACGAGGACATGCCTGTGCCGCGCGGCGGCTTGCTGCCTTACGCCTTCATTTTCGATCAGCAGTCGGGTCGGCAACATCACCAGGTCGCCGAAGTCCACGGCGCCCGCTCCCCGAAGTGCCGCCGTATAGATCTCGTAGACCCGCGCCGCCTCACAGGCGCGCTCGGCGGCCTCGATCTCCTCGGCCGTCTTGGCTGCCGCAATTGCATCGCCGGCGCGTCGCGCGAATTCCTCGGCATCAACCAGCTCGTCCTTGGCGCGCGAGATCGCACCGAGGATCGTCTTCAGCGCCTGCTCCGGATAGCGCAGGTCGTGGTAATGCTTCAGGCCCATCAGGGGTAGCCGATCCTCCAGCAATTCGATCGCCTGGGCGCGATCGATCAGCTGCACGCTCGCCGGAAGGTTGAGCCGGTCATAATAACGCCGAATGAGGTCGAGACCGAACGCATGGAAGGTTCCGGTCCATATCTCCGCCGCCGACTCGGCGTTGGTGAGCATGATCCGCTCGGCTATTTCGGCCGCCGCCTTGTTAGAGAAGGTCAAAGCGAGGATCTGATCGGGCGCGACCCGGCGCGTGGTCAGCAGATGGTCGATCCGCATAATCAAGGTCCGCGTCTTGCCTGATCCCGGCCCGGCCTCAAGCAGCAGGATTGGGCCGTCGAACCGCGCTGCATCGATCTGGCTCTGGTCTGGCTTGGCAGTGCTACCGCCGCGGCCATTCTTGGGCTCCGCGATGTCTGGCCCCAGAAGACTGTCGAACAACTGCCGCCGAACGAGGGCCCGCGGCAATTTGAGCAAGCCCGCAATATCTGCGGCGTTCTTGCGTTCGTCGAGGAACAGACGTCTCGCCAAAGCGCGCGGCAGCAGGAACTCGCGGCCGAAGACATTGGCTTGCAATTCACGCCGTTCCCGCGGTCCATAGGACTCGACGCGGGTAAGAGCCCGCGAACTGCCGGCATCGGGATCCGACCCGGTGCAGATGTCCTGCGGGCGATGCAGCCGCAAATGCCCTAGCTCGTGGGCGACGAAGGCGGCTGCATTTTCGTCCGAGACATCATTGCGGACGTAAATCCTGGACCATTCGCGCAGCAGCTTCGCGTCGCTCGTCCCGATCAAGGCATCGCCCGGAGGAACCGGCTCAATCTTGAATCCAAGCCCGGCGACCGCGGCCGCCACCGCCGTCTGCCCATCGGCGTCCGAGGCGACGTGCTCGCCGCGAAGCTGCCGCGCCGCCAGCCTCGCAAGATCGAATGCGGTCATGGCTCGTCTTCCAGCCATCGTCGTTTGAAGACATCCGGAACCTCGGACCGTGCAAGCGCGGCGGCGAATTCCTCCGCGCCGTCGTCCTGCGGCTTGTCGCGGTTGCGATTCTCGGCGGTTGCCAACCCATAGCCGGGTGGACCGGCAAGAAAGTCTCGCACGGCGGCGCGCGACTGACCGAGCAAATCGGCAAGATCGCGGAGGCAGCGCTGCCCGAGTCCGCGCAGCCGACGCTGCTGGAGCCGAATCAGGAAGTCGCGGTCACGCACTGCCGGCTCGATCGCGAGCCAAGTCGACGGGCGCGCCAATTGCTGCTGGGCGGACTCCGCTTCGTGGCGGCGCGCGACTTCGCCGAGATAATGACTCTGCAGGCTTAGCACGGCAGCCTGCTGCTCGTCGTCCAGCACGACCGAGTCCACGTCGGCGGTCGCCGCCGCCGTTTCGATGGCCGCGTGTGCAACGAGGTGCTCGAACAATTCATCTATTGCGGCATCGTCGAGCTCGGCGACGAGTTCGGCATCCCACTGACCCTGTTCAATGAACTTCTCGGCCAAGCTGCCGAGATCAGGATTGGCTTTGGTCATGATCCCTTCTCCGCCAGCGCATCCTGTATGATGCGCGTAAATTGCTGCTTGAGTCCCGCCAGCGTGCTCTTCGCCTTGCCGGTCAGCCGAACCAGGTCTTCGGACCCGTCGGGCGCCTCGATCGGCAGGTCGCCGGACATCATAAGCATGAACAGGCGCCGCCGCTCGGGCGACTTGAGATACTTCTCGGCGATCGCGGCCAGCGATGCATCACGCGCCAACCGTACCGCCTGCTTGCCGCCATCGCTCCGCTCATGCTCCTCGCCGAACGTGGTACTACGGTCGCGATGACGCTTGAACAATCGGCGATAAGCATCCTTGATTCGGTTCTTGAGTTCTCGATGAAAGGTGATTTCCCACCAGTCGATCGAGTCCTTCTTTGCCAGATCGTCGAGGAACGCGGTCATTGCTTCGTGAACCAGTTCCCGCTGCTCGTTGCCGAACTTCTTGCAGACGGCATGAGCGAAGGCATAGGCGCGTATGATCAGTGGATGACTCAGCCGATCGCTCAGCTCCTTGGTTCCCTCGACCCGGTGGCGGCGAACCAGCCTCACCAGCGCGGCCTCCGGAATGTAGCCGCTCGCGCTCTTCTGATCGATTTTAGCCGCGGCCAAGAGTTCTTCTGGCGTCAGTTGCTCGGCCCATTCGAGGGCGCTAGCGACAAACGCCGGGTGGCAAAGTTCTTCCGGGTCTGAACCATCCTCACTCACGGCTGTCTTCCTTGCCCCTGTTATCGTCGATGCTTGTATCGTTGTTACCGCTGGAAAACGTCTGGCCCTGATTCAGAAATTTTTGGGAATTTTTGCGAGCAAGTGCAGAACTTCATATCTGGTTCCGCATCGGTCTAGCTCCCATTGACCTTTGGCAAAGCCGCACGCATCGATTTCGGCTTCTCCTACGAGCGGGAACTATTATAACCATATCGAAATAAAATAGACGCGGCAGTGCATCTACCCCTGCCTACATTGGAGACTGCCGTGCCAGTGCTCATCGATTTTGATGAAGCGATCAAGCAGACGGAAGGCGAAGACCGCGCGCTCCTAATTGGCAATGGCTTCTCCGCAAAGTACTTCACCTATTCGACCCTGCTCGCGGCCTCCGAGCTGGCGGAAGGCAAGCCTATCCGTAACCTTTTCGGGAAGCTCGATACGGCCGATTTCGAGGCTGTTGTTCGCGCGCTCGAGGATGCCGCCGTCGTGGAGCATGCCTATGGCAATGAGGCGCACGCGATCGAGTTGGAAGCCCACGCGCAAGAAGTGCGCGAGGCGCTCGTCCGCGCACTCAACAAGACGCACCCCGCACATCGGGGAGATCTGGACTACGCCAGCAGCGCTAGATTCCTCGCTAATTTCGGAAGCGTGTTCTCGCTGAACTACGATCTCCTCCTCTATTGGGTAAACCTTGAGAAAGGGCATCTTGGAGATGGTTTCGGTCTCGGCGAGGATCTGGGGCGGTTCCGGGGGCCGTTCTCCGAGGACGCGCATTGCCATCTGTTCAATCTACACGGCGGATTGCATCTGTTCGACAACGAGGCCGGTGAGATGCTCAAGGCACTTGATCGAGGCAGTGGCGTGGTTGCGACGATTACCGACACCATCGTCAATGGGCGACGACTGCCAGTCTATGTCGCAGAGGGCACCAGCGCGCAGAAAATGAAGAAGATAAATTCGGTCGCCTACCTGCGACACTGCTACGACAAGCTGCGCCGCAATGGAGCAGCGATGTTCGTTTACGGCCACAGCGCCGACGAGAACGACAAGCACATCTATCGAGCCATCTTCACGTCCGAGGCAAAGCAGGTCTTTTTCGGCGTGTACCAGCCCGACAATGAAAAGCTCAGACAGCTCGACGGCCTGCTTGCCAAGTACCAGAAGAGCGCTGGCTCGGACACCCGCTATACCTTTTTCGATAGCGAGAGCGCCAAGGTCTGGGCCGCTTGACCGAGTGCTTGGCAGCCTAAGCGGACAACGGCTGCTTTCAGGACAAGCGTTTAGAACATTAATCGGCAGGAATAAGGCGCGAAGCTGACATCATCCCAGACGGACGAGCACCTTCGCTGCGGCCATAAGGGCCCTGATATCTTCGGCGGCGAGAGCGACATTTTCGATTTGGCGGCGCCGCTCCTGTGGAGACTTGGGCGAGCGAACCGCGATCAGGCTGCTGTCTTCCATGATCATGCCGGCGACGGTACAAAGCCTGTTCGCCAGGTCCAGCAAATCATTGTCCATGTCCGCCTCCAGTCGGGCGACATCAGGGCTGACTCGGCCGGCAAGTCCATATGCATCTTCCGGGCTGGCGGAGGTTTTGGCGCATATTTTCGGTTGCAGCGCCCGTTCGCCTCATGATGATGGAGGCATGACTGCAATCGATTTTGCCAGCCTGAGCAAGTTGCTTCATCATCTTCCGGAATGGATCAGAAGCGATCTTGGCGCGAAGGACCCGAACCTTCGCATAAGGGCTGAAGAGGCACTTGCCGCAATGATCACGGCCGAACTGCGTGAAGGTGCAATGTCGGAGGCGTGTGGCTCGCGGTCCTGATTCCTTAGGCGCCTCATTTTCTCTTTTCTGCTCTGACTTCGACATTCGACTGGACTGCTGCCGCAGGTCGAGCATTGCTGTGCTCAAGAGTCGCGGTCGGCAAGAAGCCGGCTGCTGCCCCTGACCGGGTGACCGGCGGGGCTGTGGGTGGTGGGAGGCAGCAATAGCGCTGCTTCCGATGAGGAGACACCCACATGACCAAGCTCAGCGACCTTCACTTTGTGCTGCTGGCAACCGCCGCCAGACGCCCCAACGGCAGCATCCTGCCGCCATCCACCGGCGTCGGCGTGACCCGCGCTGGTCTCACCCGCGCGATCAACACGCTGATCAAGCGCGGCTTGGCGCAAGAAGCGGATGCCGCAGATGAGAGCAGCGTCTGGCGCACCGATGGCGAGCGTAAGATCGCGGCTATCATTACCGATGCAGGCCGTGCAGCGGTTGCCGAGGCCGAGGGCAAGAGGCCGGGGGAGCCGCCGCCAGCAGCGCCCCCGGAAGAACCGGCAGCGGTGGAAGCGAAGCCCCAGACCAAGCAGGCGCTGCTGCTCGCGATGCTGAAGCGGGAAGAGGGGGCAACCCTCGCCCAGCTGGTCGAGGCGACCAGCTGGCTGCCGCACACGACGCGCGCGGCGCTGACTGGCCTGCGCAAGAAGGGCCATATCATCACCGCAAGCAAGGTCGATGGCGCCAGCCTCTACCGCATCCAGGTGGCCGGCTGATCATGGCGAAGCTCGAAGACCGATTGGCTGCGCTGGCGACCATGTCGCCGGCGCAGCTGCGCGGGCAATGGCTACAGCTGTTCAAGCGCGAAGCGCCGGCTATGTCCGCTCCGTTCCTGATCCGCGCAATCGCGCACCGCATGCAGGAGAATGAGATCGGCAAGCTTGGCTCGTCCTATCTCAAAGAGCTTGATCGCCTCGCTGCCGAACTGGGAAGAACCGGCAGCATATCGTCTTCTGCAACATCGACGATCAAACCAGGCACGCGTCTCGTGCGCAGCCGGCACGGCGAAGATCATCATGTCCTGATCCGTGAAGATGGCTTCATCTATAAGGACACGCTCTACGCCTCGCTCAGCCAGATCGCGAAGCAGATCACGGGGACGAGCTGGTCCGGCCCACGCTTCTTCGGATTGAAGACAGTGAAGAACAGCCATGGCTAAATCCCGAGCCACGGCTGACCTCTCTCAGCCCCGCATCCGTCGCTGCGCAATCTATACGCGCAAATCGACCGACGAGGGGCTCGATCAGGAGTTCAACAGTCTGGACGCCCAGCGGGAGGCTTGTGCAGCTTACATCATGAGTCAGCGCCATGAAGGCTGGATCCTGCTTCCGGACTATTATGATGATGGCGGCTATTCCGGCGGCAATATGGATCGGCCCGGTCTCAAGCAGCTGCTGGCCGAGGTGGAAGCGGGCAGGGTAGATGTCATCGTCGTGTACAAGGTCGATCGGCTGACCCGCTCGCTTTCCGACTTTGCCAAGATCGTCGAAGTGCTCGATGCACAGCAGGCGAGCTTCGTCTCAATCACGCAGGCGTTCAACACCACCACAAGCATGGGACGGCTCACGCTCAACGTGCTGCTCTCCTTCGCCCAGTTCGAGCGCGAGGTGATCAGCGAGCGGGTACGCGACAAGGTCGCAGCATCCAAGCGCAAGGGCATGTGGATGGGCGGGCGCGTGCCGCTTGGCTATGAGGCGGTCGATCGTAAGCTCGTCGTCAATGAGACCGAGGCCGAGACGGTTCGTCACATCATGCGCCGCTATCTCGAGGTCGGCACGGTTCCCGCGCTATGTGAAGTTCTGAGGCGAGAGAACATCCGCACCAAGGTCCAGCCCTGGACAGTCGGAAGCCGGCAGGGCGGCGGGTACTTCGCAAGGGGAGCGCTCTATCATCTGCTGTCCAACCGGCTCTATCGCGGTGAGATCGCCTATCGCGATGAGGTCTATCCTGGCGAACATGATGCCATCGTGTCGCAAGAGCTTTGGGATGCTGTGCAAACCAAACTCCACGACAATGGCGTGGAGCGGCCAGATGCTATCGCGCAGCAGCCGAGCCTGCTGGCCGGCATGATCTCGGACGAAGCGGGCAGGCGTCTGACGCCCAGCCATGCCTGTAAGGGCTCACGGCGCTATCGCTATTATGTCACGCCGGAAGACGAAGCGGATACGTCCAAGCGTCCGTTCCGATTGCCAGCTGGTGATCTGGAGCGGGCGGTGCTGGATGGCGTAAGGACTGCGCTGGATCCGGCTGCACTCATCGACGAGCTCGACTCTCACAGCTGCAGACCAAAGGATGCAGGTATGCTGGTGAAGGCGGTAACGGCGCTTCGAGCATCGATCGATGCGGCAAAACCATCATCACGCATTCGGCTGCTCAAGGCGATTGGGCTCAACGTGCTCGTCGGCGATGCCGGCATCACCGCTACGATCAATCTCAACAATCTGATGCGTGAACTTGATATCGCTCAGCAACCATCCGACGAACCGGTCATGTATGAGGTGACGATCGAGGTGCCAGTCCGGTCGGTGCTGGTTCGGCGCGGCAAGGAGGATCGTCTTGCGATTGCGCCAGTTGAGCCGGACGCTCAACAACGCGATCCGGCGCTGATCACCTTGGTCTTGAAGGCGCTCGATGCGCGCAGGCTATTGCTGGGCGAAGGATCAGCTGGACTGATCGATGCGGGCTTCCATCAGCGTTATCTCGAACGGCTGGCCCGGCTGGGGTTCCTTGCTCCGGACATCATCTCGGCCATTCTCAGAGGCAAGCAACCCAAGGCGCTCACCGCGCGCAAGCTTCTGCGCGTGCCCAATCTTCCGATCAGCTGGAAAGAGCAGCGGCGCCTTCTCGGGTTCGCCTAACCTCTCCCATTAGCGCGACGACATCATTAAGCCAGTCAAACCAACCGTTCTGACTCCACGGACCTATTCTCATCCGTCTTCCGAAGCGATCTATGCATCTGCGAAGCCAGTTTTTCGGGGGTCTGAGATAAATGGGGATTTTTGCGATATCGGCGCCGCCAAAACAGTCTCTGGCCACGCGCTCTGATAAGGGGCCAGGAAAAGTCCCCGAAATGCGGGAAAATTTATCGCGCCGCCGCCGACTTGGCGCAGACTGCGAAATCGCGGACTGTTTGGCGCCCCTTACAGTCTTTCGAACTTCTGGCCTCGCATCCAAATGGGCGAAAAATAGCTAAAACTTATCAATGGGATAGCTGGCCAGCAATGCCACCAGAGACTTTTTCGCTCTGACCACTAGGGTAACCATAGAGTCTGAAGGTGTTTCGACCTGCTTGGAACCCAATCAAAGTTGAATGCGCAAGTGCATCCGCAAAGCCACTTTTTCGGGGGTCAGAGACAAAAGCCAGATTTTTCGAAATCAGCGCCGCCAAAAAAGTCTCTGGCCACGCACTTGTACCCAGGCCATGGCAAAGCCCCGGAATTGCGGGCACAATTCCGTCGTTCCGAAAATTATCATGGAATCGCAAGTACTTACGAATAGGTGGCGCACCCGAAGGGATTCGAACCCCTGGCCTTTGCCTTCGGAGGGCAACGCTCTATCCAGCTGAGCTACGGGTGCGTTGCAGCGCGCTTAGCAAAGCATGCTGCCCGCCGCCAGTCTATTCCGGCGCCGCGCGACGGCGGCTCATTTGCCGGCGCCGGTCACCGGCTGGAACTGGCCGAGCCCGCAGCTAGCACCGCGCATCAGCCCTGGCCCCTCCCGCAATACAGTGATGATATCGGTCGAGCACAGCTCTGAAAGCGAGGTCTTGAAGGCAAAGCGCTTTTCGAAGCCGAGCTGCGGGCAGCTGTTCGGGAGAACGCTGCGATAGACCTTGCCGCCGTTCATATAGAAATCGATCGTCTGGTCATCGCGCACACGGCTTTCACGGATCTGCGTGAGCGGGATGCAGCTTATCGGCTTGCCGGCGGGTTGCGCGGCTTTCCAGGCATCCTTATCCGTCTTGGCGTCCGCCTGCGCGCCAAGCGCCAGCGTGCCGAGCAGCGCGAGCAGGGGCAGATGCTTTCTCATTTCCTTCTCCATCGGTCTCAGCTTGCACCGCCTTGCCATCAGGCGCGAGCGTCTTGGGCCTGAACGCGCAAAGATCGGCAACGATGCATCGCCAGCATTCGGGCCGCCGCGCCTTGCAGATATAGCGGCCATGCAGGATTAACCAATGATGAGCGTGGTGCCGAAATGGCGCCGGCGTTACCTTTTCCAATTTGAGCTCGACCGTCAGCGGCGTCTTGCCGGGCGCGAGGCTCGTGCGGTTGGAGACGCGGAAGATGTGCGTGTCGACTGCGATCGTCTCTGCCCCGAACGCGACGTTCATCACCACATTGGCGGTCTTGCGGCCGACGCCGGGCAGCTGTTCGAGCGCGTCGCGATCAGCCGGCACCTGTCCGCCATGCTCGGCGATCAGCCGCTCGGAGAGCGCGATCACATTCTTGGCTTTCATGTTGAAGAGTCCGATGGTCCGGATGTGCCGCTTCAGCCCGTCCTCCCCCAGCGCCACCATCTGCTCGGGCGTTTTGACCTGCTCGAACAGTTTTTTGGTGGCCTTGTTGACGCCGATGTCGGTCGCCTGCGCGGACAGCACCACCGCGACCAGCAGCGTATAGGGGTTCACATAGGCAAGCTCGGTTTCCGGCGCGGGATTGTCCTCGGCGAGGCGACGGAAGAATTCGAAGACGTCAGCCTTCTTCATAGACCCAGCACGTCGGCCATCCGATAACGTCCGGCCGGCTTGCCCCGCAGCCAGAGCGCCGCCTTGACCGCGCCGCGCGCGAAGATGGTGCGGCTTTCGGCACGGTGGCCAAGCTCAATCCGCTCATCGTCCCCGGCGAGTATCACCATATGGTCACCCGCCACCGATCCGCCGCGCAACGCCGCGAAGCCGATCGCGCCCGGCTGGCGGGCACCGGTGATGCCATCGCGCCCGCGGTCGGCGACGGTAGCAAGCTCGACATTGCGCCCGGCGGCCGCAGCCTCGCCCAGCAGCAGCGCGGTGCCCGAGGGGGCATCGACCTTGTGGCGATGATGCATTTCAAGGATCTCGATATCCCAATCGGGGCCGAGCCGCGTCGCCGCCTCGCGAACGAGATACGCCAGAAGATTGACGCCGAGCGAGGTGTTCGCCGCCTGCAGCACTGCGACCGTCTTCGCCGCCGCGTCGATCGCTGCATGATGTTCGGGTGCGAGCCCCGTCGTGCCGATCACGATGGGGCATTGCACCGCAGCGGCGGCCTCGAGATGGCTGGCCAGCGCGTCCGGTCGAGTGAAATCCACCAGCACGTCGCTGGCAGCCGCCAGTTCGGTGGCGCTTGCATAGGCACCATGCACCGCGCCGTCCTGATCGATGCCGCCGGAAAGCGTGGCGCCCGCTTCGCCGGCGGCGATCGCGATGGCCCGGCCCATGCGGCCCTTTGCTCCGAGAATGCCGATCTTCGTCATGGCCCGTCCTTTTCAGCTGGCGCTTCATGAGCGAGCGCCGCGCCATCCGCAAGCGGACCGATCATGCTTTGCACAAATAGCCGCTGAGGCAAGACGCGCCTTAGCTATTCCCGCTATGCGGGTGGAAACCAGAACGGTTCATTCAGCGGGATGCGAGAGAGCGCTATTGATAGTCCCGCCTTTTGCTCTCGCGATCCGATTGCTCGTAGAGTTCGCGAGTGGCGTCTTCAGCGCTGCCGGTCGGCGCGCGATTGCCGGTTGCGGATGATCGCCCACAGCAGCACGAGCGCGAGCAGGATCGGCCCGATAACGATCGCGATTCCCCAGAGCCCGCCGGCAGCGTTGCTTGTCATCATGATCGTCTCCTGAAGCTGGCTGGACAACGATCAGGCGGTTCGACGGCTCCGTCGCCGCGCGGATTATTCGGAGAGGAAGGCGCGCGTCGCTTCTATGAAGGCATCGAGCCGGTCGTGATGGACCCAATGGCCGGCATTGTCGAAGCTTTCGACCCGCGCGTTTCGGAAATGAACGATGCGGCCGTCTTCCATCGGATTGGAAGCCCAGCTTTCGCGGCCATAGACGAGCAAGGTGGGGCAGGTGATGCGCGACCAGAGATATTGCACCTCCTCTTCGCGCAGATCGATAGGGGCGAATGAGCGGACATAATTGTCGAACTTCCAGCTGTAGCTGCCATCCTCATTCTGCATGATGCCGTGGATGGTGAGATGGCGCGCCTGGGCCGGCGTGAGATGCCGATTTTCCTCCTGCATGCGCGTGAAGGCCTGATCGATGGAGGCATAGCGTTTGGACCGTCGCCCGCTCAAGCTGCGTTGATCCTCGATCCATTCGCGCAGACGTTCATCAAGGCTCTTGCGCTCGCGCTCGGCAAGCATCTTCGGCGGCAGGCCAAGCCCCTCGATGACGACCAGCTTGGCGACATTTTCTGGATAGAGCCCGGCATAGCGCAGCGTGATGAAGCCACCGAAGGAGTGCGCGACGATGGTGACTGGCGCGAGCTTCTGCTGATGAATAAGCTGCGCCAGGTCGTAGACATGCGCGCTGACCGAATAATTGCCATCGGGGGACCATTGGCTGTCGCCATGGCCGCGCAGATCGGGCGCGATGATGTGATAGTCGTTGCGCAGCCGTTGGGCGACCCAATCCCAGTTGCGGCAATGATCCTGCCCGCCGTGCAGCAGGATCATCGGCGGCGCCTTCGGGTTGCCCCAGTCCACATAGTGCAGGCGAAGCCGCTGTGAGATATATGTATGCGAGGTCAGATCGGCGATTTGGTCGGACATGAAAGCCGGTCTAGGCAGCAGCCCGCCTTTTAACAACCGCTTCCGTGCGGTTGCGGATCAGGCGGATCATCCTCGCCGGGCAACTCAACCGGATCGCCCAATATCTCACGGGAATAGAGCCGGATGGCGAGCGTGTAGGCGGTAACCGCGAGCGCCCCCGAAAAGAACAGCCCGAACGTTCCGAACGCATAGCCGCATGCCAGGATCAGGAACAGATAAAGCGCGGGCGGCACCGAGACCACCCGCTGCGAGATCAGCGGCGTGATGATATTGGCCTGGACCACGCGCACGATCGCATAGGTGCCGAGCACCCCCCAAACCGAGCCGTCGCCCGCCAGCGCGATGATCACTGGCGGGATCATCGCCAGCGTCGGCCCGACATAGGGAATGAATTCGGAAAGGCCGCCGAGCAGGCCGAGCGCTGCCCATGCTTCGATACCCGACCACCACAGACCGAAGCTGATCATCACGCCCATCAGCGCCATCGAAATAAGCTGGGTCAGCAGCCACAGCCGCAGCGTCCGTGCGACGTCGCTCAGTGCATCGCGCGCGACATCGCGATAGGCGGGCGGCGCCAGCAGCACGACGCCGCGGCGGTAAAGCCGGGGCTGCGCGGCGAAGAAAATGCCCCCGATCAGGATGATGATGAAGTTGACGGCGATCTCCGAGGCGCCCCAGCCGGCGTTGAGCAGACGGCGGGCCAGCCCGCTGCCGCGCGAGCCCTCGTCGAGCGAGGTGACCAGCATCTGCCCCGCCGGGTGCGACATCAGCGAGCTGCGGACCCTGGCCCATTGCCCCGGCAGCGTCTGATTGAGATGGCTGATCTGCTGGCTCGTCTGTGATCCGAACAGCCAACCCATCAACCCGAGCATAGCGAAGAGGATGGTCGTGGAGATGGCGAGCGCGATCGATCGCCGCCAGCCGGTCCTGCGCGCAATCCAATCCGCCGTTGCGGAGAGCAGGACGCCGCCGATGATCGCGCCGAAGGCGAGCAGGATGAGATCGGCGACCTTGTAGAGAAAATAGCAGAGCGCGACGGCCAGGATCACATAGAGCAGGCGGCGGATGAAGCTCCATTCGTCCTCGGCGGGCCGCAGCCGCATTCCTCAACCTTTCGCCTGTTGCGGGCGCTGAACGAACCGCGTGCCGCGCGGTTGCGCGACGCCCCGTCGTGCAAGGCCGGCGATAAGATTTTGCGACAGGCCGCTATTTCCCAGCCATATCCATTCGGCTATCCGGCGGGCGTGAGCGGCATCAGCAATATCGTGATCCTGACCGGCGCCGGCATTTCGGCCGAAAGCGGGCTCGCGACCTTTCGCGGGCCGGACGGGCTGTGGGAAGGGCATCGCGTCGAGGATGTGTGCACGCCCGAGGCGTTGGCACGCGATCCGGTGATGGTGCATCGCTTCTATGATGCGCGCCGCGCTGCGCTGGCCGACGTCGAGCCGAATGCCGCGCATGCAGCGCTGGCGCGGCTCGATGCCCAATGGCCGGGCGAGCTGCTGATCGTCACCCAGAATGTCGATGATCTGCATGAGCGCGCGGGGGCGAAGCGGCTGCTGCACATACATGGCGAGCTGCGCTCTGCGCTCTGCGCGGCCTGCGGAGCGCGACAGCCTTGGGAAACGCCCATGCTGCCTGCCAACTCCGCTCAGGGCGGCTTCGCCGCTCCCCAATGCTCGGCGTGCGACGCCCACGCGCTTCGCCCGGACATCGTTTTCTTCGGCGAGATGCCCTATCAGATGGAGCGGATCGAGCAGGCAATCTCGCGCGCGGACCTGTTCGTTTCGATCGGAACCTCTGGCGCAGTGTACCCCGCGGCGGGTTTCGTGCGCACCGCGCGCCATCGCGGAGCAGGGACGCTCGAGCTCAATCTCGATCCTTCCGAAGGCAGCATCTTTTTCGATGAGACCCGGCTCGGGCCCGCGAGCGAGCTCGTGCCGAGCTGGGTGGAGGAGCTGCTGGCCTGATGCCGCCCTGCTTCACGATCGAGAAGAAGCATGTCATGCCCGTCGTCGGCGTCGACGAGGCGGGCAGGGGGCCACTTGCCGGCCCGGTCGTGGCGGCGGCGGTGATCCTCAACCGGCGGCGGGTGCCGAAGGGGATCGACGACAGCAAGAAGCTCTGCGCCGAGCGTCGCGCCGATCTGTGCGGCGAGCTCCGGCTCAAGGCCCAGGTTGGCGTCGGCATCGCCACAGTCGAGGAGATCGATCAGCTCAACATTCTCTGGGCGACAATGCTGGCGATGACGCGCGCGGTCGAGGTGCTGGGGATTGAGCCGGGCCACGTGCTCGTCGACGGCAACACCTTGCCGCGCTGGCGCTATCAGGCACGCGCCGTGGTGGACGGCGATGCGCTCTGCCTTTCGATCGCGGCCGCCTCGATCGTCGCCAAGCATGAGCGGGATGCCATGATGATCGCCTATGACCTTCAGCACCCTGGCTATGGCTGGGCCAGCAACAAGGGCTATGGCACGCCCGATCATCGCGATGCGCTCACCCGCCTCGGCCCAACGCCGCTCCATCGCAGGAGCTTCGCCCCAGTCGCCCAACTGATGTTGGATCTTTAGCCGGTCATGCTGAACTTGTTTCAGCATCCACCGGGAAGCACGCGCTGTCCTCGAGCACACAGAGCAACGATGAGTGCGCATTGAGTCCCTGCAGCCACACCACAAGCAGTTGAGTCCCGGTGCGGACACAATCCGCAACATGCAGTGTCGGACTCCTTTCGTTCCGCTACGTTAACCATTTTCTCAAAACCGCCCGCTAAGTCTTTGTGCTTGACCGCGGAGTCCGGAGGACTCACCATAGAGGTCTTGGTTAACGAACGGGGTGCGGATGGGGGTCGTGCAACCGATCAGGGCAAAGCGAAGCGCGTCGGCGAACGCCGCGCCGCAGCTTTCCCTGCTGGAGCTGGACAAGATCATCGAGCAGGATTGCGTGGCGGCGATGGCTTCGCTGCCAGACAAATGCGTCGACATGATCTTCGCCGATCCGCCCTACAATCTTCAGTTGGGTGGCGAACTGTTCCGGCCCGACGGCAGCCATGTCGATGCCGTTACTGATGATTGGGACAAGTTCGATACGTTCGAAGCCTATGACCGCTTCACCCGCGCCTGGCTGCGGGAGGCGCGCCGCATCCTCAAGGATGACGGCACGCTCTGGGTGATCGGCAGCTATCACAATATCTTCCGGGTCGGCGCCGCGCTTCAGGACGAGGGCTATTGGATCCTCAACGACATCGTCTGGCGCAAGGCCAATCCGATGCCCAACTTCAAGGGCACGCGCTTCACCAACGCGCATGAAACGATGATCTGGTGCGCCAAAAGCGAGAAGGCGCGCTACACCTTCAACTATCGCGCGATGAAGGCGCTCAACGACGATGTGCAGATGCGCTCGGACTGGACCTTGCCGATTTGTGCGGGCGGCGAACGGCTCAAGGACGATGCAGGCCACAAGACGCACCCGACCCAGAAGCCGGAGGCGCTGCTCTATCGCGTGCTGCTGGCGTGCACCGAGCCGGGCGACATCGTGCTCGATCCCTTCTTCGGCACGGGCACGACGGGCGCGGTCGCGCGCCGGCTGCGGCGGCGCTGGATCGGTATCGAGCGCGAGCCCGTCTATGTGAAGGCGGCACGCGCGCGCATCGACAGCACCTTGCCGCTCGACGAAAGCGCCATGACCGTGATGCCCGAGAAGAAAGGCGCCCCACGTGTGGCATTCGGCGCGCTGGTCGAAGCTGGGCTGATCGCGCCTGGCACGCTGCTCACCGATGCCAAGCGGCGCTGGCGAGCGGAGGTGCGCGCGGATGGCTCGCTCGCCGCAGGCCAGCATAACGGCTCCATCCACAAGCTCGGCGCTCAGTTGCAGGGCGCGCCCTCCTGCAATGGTTGGAGCTTCTGGCATATCGAGGAGGCGGATGCGCTCTCCGCGATCGACGTGCTCCGGCAGCGTTACCTTCTGGAATTCGGATCCGCAGCCTAGCGCCCAGGTTCCGCCGTTATCCGTCATCCTCCTGCTTCGGCCGCCGCCGTTCTTCCAGCACCTTTTCGGCGACGTCGCCGGTCTCGCGCAGCGCTTCGAGTTCGGCTTCGCTCTTGTTCTCGATGCCGGCGATCTCGTCGCGTGCGCCGCTGATCGCGTGGATCAGCTCGTCGATCTTCATGTGAAGTGCCGCCTCGTGGCGCCGCTGCTGGTTGAGCACCATCTGTGTCAGCGTGATCGCCGCAACCGAAAGGATCAGGGTCAACGTGTTCTGCGAAGCGGGGCCGAGATCGACGAACCACAGCGCGCAAAAGATGATGACGAGCAGGATGGCCGCCGGGTGCCCGGCGATGTTGGCGCCCCGATCCGAAACGCGGCAGCCAAATTCATAAAGGATTTGGCGCAACGGCTTGGGCTCGGGGGGATCAGCCATCCGCTTCATCCTTTCCATGCGGCACTTCCAGGATTTATGCGCAACCGGATATTTTGTTCCGTATGCGCATCGGATGGCCGCCTCGGGCTGGCGGCACGGCGCTTAGTGCAGCGAGCCGCCGCGGTTGAGCTTTCCCAGCCGATCCTCGATCGCACGCCAGGTCCGCACGCTGGCTTCGTCACCAGCGAGCAGGAATTCACCGATGCGGTCTGCGATAATGCGGACGGCGCCATCGCCGTGCAGCCGGCGAAGCAGATGAACTTGAGCCCAAAGCTCCCATTCGGACAATGCCACGCTCATGCCCAGGATGATGCGAACAGCCCGGGCCCAGGTCAATTCAACTCGCGATATAAAAGTTAGACTGCTGCCCCGTGCGCGTCGCAGGATGGGACAGGCTTCGCCCGATCGAGCCGCAGCGAAAGGGTGGGTCGCCGCGCACGGATCAGATTGGCCGCGATCCGCTCATAGCGTTCGGCGACGCCGGTGAAGAATTCACGAATCGAAGGATCGCTTGCACTTTCCGCGCGCGTCGTCGCTTCCGCGGCGCGTTGGCGATAATAGGATAGCGTGTTCATCGTAGCGACCGGGGACTCCCTGCTCTTATAATGCGGGGCGGACGCGGGGCTGTGTTTTCGGTTTTCGCAACGCCACGTCCGCCCGGCAACCACACTAAGCTACTTACGCTGGCACCGTTTGGATGCCGGTGGAGTGATAAACCAAGTAAAGCACGGCTGGTTCCAGGAAGAAGCGGTCAAAAACCGGAAAATTCCTTTTTAATACAGGGATATAACCATAGATATAATATGTACGGGAAATGAACGTATGTCTTCTACTTTACACAAGCCGGGAAAATCTACGCCGTGACGGATAAAAACATGCGATCAGACGCATTGCGGCTAAGGCTGGACAAGCCGGCCGGCTCCTTCCAGACTGATCCCATGCAACAAAATGCAACGTCCGAAGCGGATCTTCGCGAAGCGCTGGCGACGATGGACCCGGCCGTTGCACTCGCAGCCTGCCGGCGCGTGCTAACGGCCGATCCGCATCGCGCCGATGCCTACCGCGTCGCCGCTCGCGCTTATCGCGCATTGGGCGAGGCCGACGAGGCCGAGCGCATGGAGCTCGCCGCGATCGAGGCTTCGGTGCACGATCCACAATTGCGCGAAGCGGCGGCGGCGCTTGCCGCAAACGCGTTGCACGTTGCCGAGCCGATCCTGCGCACGCGGCTGAAGGAAACGCCGGAAGATGTTGCGGCGATCCGCATGCTGGCCGAACTGGCGGG
>JGI24034J26672_10000083_pt1 | contig 18880 bp, 16 predicted proteins | sample KBSSwiS2withPhiX_FD_26672 | JGI IMG/M metagenome (IMG submission 26672)
CGGATCGCCGCCGCCGCTCAGCTCGCCGCCCGCGGGATCGCGGGCGACCGCCTGCACGCCGCCGAAGAAGAGGTTTATGCGGGGACGGCGCAGCACGGGCACGCCGCGCGCCTCGATCCGCGCCAGCGCCTCCTCGTCGATCCCCGGCTCGGCCTGAACGATTCCCTGCTCGTAGTGCAGGCGGGGCGCCCGCACCGCCTCCCTCGCTCCCATCCCCTGCTCGACCGCGCGCACCACCGTCTGCACGATCGCCGAGCGGATCCGGTTGGAGCCGGCGCTGCCCAGGCCGAGGACGATCTCGCCGTCGCGGCGCACGACCGTCGGCGCCATCATCGAGGGCACGCGCCGCCCCGGCGCGATCGCGTGGAAGCCGAGCGGGTTGAGGTCCTCCTCGCCGAGCATGTTGTTGAGGATCACGCCGGTGCCGGGCACGAGCACGCCCGAGCCCGAGCCGTTGGAACAGGTGACGCCGGCGCACATGCCGTCGCCGTCGAGGACCGAGGTGTGGGTGGTCGAGCCGAGCAGGTCGCCGGCGCGCAGGTCGAGCCGCTCGGGATCGAGCAGGGCTCGCTCCAAGCCCTCACCGTAGAGCGCCTCGGCGAACTCGTCGTCGCGGGCGTGGTTGGCGGCGTCCATCGCGGCGACCAGCTGCTCGGGGCCGGTGCGCGGCCCCAGCCGCTCGAGCAGGCCGAGCGAGTAGGCGATCAGGATCCCGCCCGAGGAGGGCGGTGGGTTGGTGAGCACCTCAGCGCCGCGGAAGGAGGCGGCGACCGGGCGCCGCTCGATCGCCTCGTACTCGGCCAGGTCGGTGGAGCCGAGCGTGCCGCCCTGCTCCCGGACGTGTCCCGCGAGGGCGGCCGCGACGTCCCCGCGGTAGAACGGCTCCGCTCCCTCGGCGCCGAACCGTTCCAGCGCGTCGGCCAGTTCCGGAAAGCGGAAGACGTCGCCCTCGCCGAGCTTGTCGCCGCCCGGCGCGTACAGCTCGCGCGACTCGGGCAGCCGCTCGTGGATCGGCCAGAGGATGTCGAGGATGTAGCCCTGCTCGGCGTTGACCGGGGCGCCCTCGCGGGCGAGGCGCACACCGGCGCCGGCCAGGTCGGCGAGCGGCGCCGTGCCGAAGCGACGCAGCGCCAGCTCCAGCCCGGCCGCCGTGCCGGGCACGCCGCAGGAGGCCGGCCCGACGTAGAACGTCTGCACCGTCTCGGCGTCGAAGTGGACCGGCACCGGCGCCAGCTCGACCCCGCGCTCGGCGCCGTCCTTGCCCGGCGCGGCGACGAAGAAGTCGATCAGCACGGTCTCCTCGCCGCGGCTGACCATCATGAAGCCCCCGGCGCCGAAGCCGGTCAGCGGGCTCTCCACGGCAAAGGAGGCGAGCACCGCCGCGACCGCGGCGTCGACCGCGTTGCCGCCGGCGCGCAGCACCTCGGCCCCCGCCTCAGCGGAGAGGGGGTGCCCCGCCGCGACGACGCCCTTCATGGCGCCGCCGTCCTAACCAGGGAGAAACTCGGGGACGTCGAGGCTGCTCAGCTCGCCGGCCTTCTCGTTGCGCGGCGCGCGGCCGCGGCCGGCGTCCTTGGTGCGGCGGATCGTCGGCTCGGCGGCGCGGCGCGGCGCGCCCTGACCGTCGAAGCGGGTGGCGACCACGGTGACCCAGATCTGGTCGCCCAGCTCCTCGTCGATGTTGGCGCCGAAGATGATGTTGGCGTCGGGGTGGGCCGCCTCGCCGACCAGCTTGGCCGCCTCGCTGACTTCGACCAGGGAGAGGTCGGGGCCGCCGGTGATCGAGAGCAGGATCGCCCGCGCGCCCTCCATCGAGGTCTCCAGGAGGGGCGAGGAGATCGCTTTTTCGGCGGCGAGCAGAGCCCGGTCCTCGCCTGGCCCGGTGCCCATGCCGATGCCGAGCAACGCCCGGCCGGCGTCGGACATGATCGTGCGCACGTCGGCGAAGTCGAGGTTGATCAGCGCCGGCAGGGTGACCAGGTCGGAGATGCCCTGCACGCCCTGGCGCAGCACGTCGTCCGCAACCTGGAAGGCCTCGACCATCGAGGTCTGCTGGTCGAGGACTTCGAGCAGGCGGTCGTTGGGGACGACGATCAGGGTGTCGACCTCGGCGGCCAGTTCCTCGATGCCCTTGGTCGCCTGGCTGCCGCGACGCGAGCCCTCGAAGCTGAACGGCTTGGTGACGATGCCGACGGTGAGCGCGCCGACCTCGCGGGCGAGCCGGGCGATCACCGGGGCGGCGCCGCTGCCGGTGCCGCCGCCGGCGCCGACGGCGACGAAGACCATGTCGGAGCCCTTGAGGAGGCGCTTGATCTTGTCCTGCTCGTCGAATGCCGAGCGGTGCCCGACCTCGGGGTCGGCACCGGCGCCGAGACCGCGCGTCTGCTCTTCGCCGATGTGGACGGTGACGTCGGCGACGCAGAGCTGCAGCGACTGAAGATCGGTGTTGACGGCCATGAACTCGACCCCGGGCACGTTCGCGTCGACCATCCGGTTGACCGCGTTGACGCCGGCCCCACCAACTCCCACCACCCGGATGACAGGCTGGTGCGGCTCACCCGAACCCGTCGGTTCGTACTCAGGTTCCTCGCGGCCGTACCTGGGCGTGTCGGCGGGCCGCTCGTCCCGAACGACCGGCTCCTCGAAGACCCTTTTCAGCCGTTCGGGTGCGGACTCCCTCGACCCCTCGCCCTCCGGCGCCTCTGCCGCGGGTGGCGGCGTAGGGGGGGGCTCCCCCGAGGAAGCTTTAGCTACCGCGGGGGGAGGTGGGTCCCCTGCGCCGACAGGGCCCGCGGCCCGGGGCTCCGGTCCCTCGGACGAATCGGCAGGGGCGTCCTCGGAAGTGCTGCGAAAAAGCTCGGAGAGAGGCCCCTCGCGCATGCTCGCCCGCTTACGCCGACTCATTCGCCAAGACCTCCTTCGCCAAGTCTCGATAGTAGCCCGCGGCGTTGCCCTGGGGATCGTACTTGAGCACGCTGGCGCCTTTGACCGGCGCCTCGGCGAACTTGATCGCCTTGCGGATGCGCGACTTGAAGACGAGGTCGCCGAAGTTCTCCTCGAGGATCTCAACCGCCTCCTTGGCGTGCACCGTGCGGGAGTCCAGCATCGTCGGCAGGATGCCCTCGATGCGCACGTCGGGGTTGAGGTTCTCCTGGATCATCTTCAGCGTGTTCTGCAGCTGGACCAACCCACGCATCGAGAGATACTCGCACTGGACAGGGACGATCACCTTGCTCGCCGCGGTCAGCGCGTTGATGGTGAGCAGGCCGAGGCTGGGCGGCGTGTCGATGCAGACGAAGTCGTAGTCCCCGGAGACCTCTTTCAGCGCTTTCTCCAGCGAGCGCTCGCGGCCGATCTTGGTGCTCATCGCGATCTCCGCGCCGGCCAGGTCGATCGAGGCGACCGCGATGTCGATCTCGCGGTGCTGGATCACCTCGCTGATCGGCATGTCGTGGACGAGCACGTCGTAGAGGCTCTTTTCGACCTTGTCCGGGTCGATCCCCTGGCTCATCGTCAGGTTGCCCTGCGGATCCAGGTCGATGCAAAGCACCCGATGCCCCGACTCGGCAAAGGCAACCGCCAGGTTGAGCGTCGTGGTGGTCTTGGCGACCCCACCCTTCTGGTTGGCGAAAGCGATCACCTCAGCGTGCTTCGTCGGCGTCTCCACCGCCGGCTCTTCGCTCATACCTTCATGCCGCGACGGCGCGATCAAGTCTCTGGGCATGAACCGCTCGGGCCCCTCAACCTCCTCGGACGCGACGGAGTCGGCCGTCTCCTGCGGCGCCTCTGCCGTGGGTGGCGTGGGGCTGGGCTCCTCGCCCGCAGCCTGCGAGGACGAGGAGTCCTGCCCCGCGACAGGACCCGCGGCCTGAGGCTCCTCGTCCCTCGGCGTCTCAGGCACCGCCGCCTCCATCTCCTCCAGCTCCTCGACCATCGGATGCTGCTCCTCCTCGACGGCGACGGGCGTGGGCGCGGACTTGTTCTTGCGGCTGAGGAATCCCATTGCGCGGGTATTCGCAGAGCCCCCCGCTTTTCCTGCCGCGGCGGGAAATTGCTAGGAATCACCCGACCCCCCTGACTGGAATCGCCCCGATCCCGCCCGACTTCCTCGACAAGCGCCTCATATTCGTCACCGGCAAGGGCGGCGTCGGCAAGACCACCGTCGCGGTCGCCCTGGGCCTGCGCGCCGCCAAAGCGGGCAAGCGCACGATCGTCTGCGAGGTCGCCTCACAGGAGCACGCCTCGCGGATCTTCACTCACACCGAGGTCGGCTTCCACGAGGTCGAGATGCAGGAGAACCTCTGGTCGATCTCGATCGACCCCGACGAGTCGATGCGCGAGTACGTGCTGTTGCAGCTCAAGGTGCGGGCGATGCGCGACCTGCTCTTCCGCAGCCGCATCTTCTCCTACCTCGCGGCCGCCACCCCCGGGCTCAAGGAGCTGGTCACGATCGGCAAGATCTGGGAGCTCGCCCAGCTCGACCGCAAGGTGAAGAGCGGCCGCAAGTACGACCTGGTGATCGTCGACGCGCCGGCCACCGGCCACGGGATCGGCTTCCTGCAGACGCCGCGCACCTTCGCCAACATCGCCCGGGTCGGGCCGATCCACTCGCAAGCGCAGACCCTCGACCGCTTCATCACCGACCACGAGCACACCGGCACGGCGATCGTCGCCCTGCCGGAGGAGATGCCGGTCAACGAGTCGGCGGCGCTGGAGGAGGAGCTGCGCTCCGAGGTCGGAATCGCCGTCGATCGCGTCTATCTCAACGGGCTCTACCCGGAGCGCTTCGACAAGGAGGAGGCCGAGCGGCTGGCCGAGCTGGCCGGCGGCGAGAACGGCGCCGTGCGGGCCGCCGCCCGCGCCGCGACCTCGGAGCTCGGACGTGCCCGTTCGCAGCGCGCGCAGCTGGCGCGGCTGCGCCGTCGCGTGCAGGCGCCGGTCAAGACCCTGCCCTTCCTCTTCGAGCCGGAGCTCGGAGTCGCGGAGGCGCAGCAGCTGGCGAGGAGGCTGGGCTGATGCCCGCCGTCGACGAGATCCTCGCGGGGAAGGACATCTGCATCTGCGCCGGCTCGGGCGGGGTCGGCAAGACGACGACCTCGGCGGCGATCGCGACCGGCATGGCGGCGCGCGGCCTGCGCGTCTGCGTGCTGACGATCGACCCCGCCAAGCGGCTCGCGGATTCGCTCGGCCTGCGCGAGCTGGGCAACGAGGCCAAGCGAGTCGACCCGGCGCTGTTCGAGCGGCAAGGCGTCGAGATGAAGGGCGAGCTGTGGGCGATGATGCTCGACGCCAAGGCGACCTTCGACGAGCTGGTCGCGCGCCAGGCGCCCGACGAGGAGTCGCGCGACCGGGTGCTCGACAACCGCATCTACCAGCAGATCTCCAGCGCGCTGGCCGGCTCGCAGGAGTACATGGCGATGGAGAAGCTCTTCGAGCTGCACACCGAAGGCCGCTTCGACCTGCTCGTCCTCGACACCCCGCCCACCCGCAACGCGCTCGACTTCCTCGACGCTCCCAAACGGCTGACCCAGTTCATCGAAGGCCGCTCGCTGCGCGTCTTCATGAAGCCGACCGGGCTGGCGGCGCGGGTGGCGGGGCGGGGCGCCGGCGTCGCGCTGGGCGTGCTGAAGCGGATCGTCGGCTTCGACCTGCTCGCCGACCTGGCCGAGTTCTTCAACGCCTTCAGCGGCATGGTCGACGGCTTCCAGGCCCGCGCCAAGCGGGTCAACAGCCTGCTCGCCGACCCCCACACCTGCTTCCTGGTCGTCTGCGGCCCGCAGGGCGAGCCGATCGACGAGGCCGTCTACTTCCACCGCAAGCTGGTCGAGGCGAAGCTGCCCTTCGGCGGCGTGATCGTCAACAAGGTGCACTATCCGGCCGAGCGCCTGCGCGGCGACGGCGAGCACGGCAGCGGCGCCGACGCGTTGCAAACGGCGCTGACGGAGAGGCTGGGCGACGGAGACCTCGCTCGCCGCGTCGCCGAGAACTTCGCCGACTACCAGTCCCTCGCCGAGCGCGACGCGCGCAACATCGAGCACCTCGCGGCCGAGCTGCGCACCAGCGCCGTGATCCGCGTCCCCTACCTCGACGAGGACGTCCACGACCTCGGCGGCCTGGCCGAAATTAACCGCTACCTCTTCGCCTCAGCCGAGCAACGGATCGAGATCGCCGCCGGACGGGTCTAACTCTCCAAACGCCGTCGCGAAGGCGGTCGAAAGGAGACAAGATGACTCGCAAATCGATAAAGCTCGGCCTCGCCCTGTTGGCGACGCTGGCAATGAGCGCGGTGGTGGCCTCGGGGGCCTCCGCGGATCCCGAATTCCACATCCTGTTGGAAGACACGACCCTGACAGGCGCACAGATCACGCCGAACGTGCTGACGACCGACCTCGGCGAATTCAAATGCGAAACGATCAAGTACGTCGGCACACAGGGGCCGTTCACATCGGAAACACTCACACTCAAACCCATATTCGAAAAATGCAAATTCGGCGCCGAAAACGCGGCCGTGACAGTCAACGGCTGCGGCTTCCTGTTCCACCTGGCCCATGAAGAACCGTTCGAGGCCTTCATGGACATCGAGTGTCCGGCTGGTGAAAAACTGGTGATTCACACACCGGGTTGCTCGACGACAATCCCTCCGCAGATCGGCCTCAAAAACGTCACATTCACAAACGAGGGCGAAATGAACACACGGGCCCTGATCATCGATTTCAACGTCGAAGGGATCGACTACATCGAACACGGCGGAGCCTGTGCCAACGAAACAGTCACAACAAACAACGGCACCTTCGTCGGTCAGGCCACAGTGACAGGCGAGAACGGCGCTGGAGAACACAGGCCGATCTGGGTCGGATAGCCCAGAGATAACCCTTGTCGAGATGGGCGCGTTTGTCGGACTGCCTCGACAAACGCGCCCGTCCCAGCAATGCCACGTTTCCCGCTCTAGCGACGCCCCATTCTCGTTCCCCCCTGGGAAGCCATCCCTTCGCATTACAAAGTAATTTCTGATCAAATGGGCTGCACGGTTGCCTCTCCCGGCGGCCTCGACCGAAGGAGAACGAGATGATTCGCAGCATCAAGCTGTTGGGGGTTGGTCTGCTCGCAACCCTCGCGATGACCACCGCCGCGGCGCCCGCCGCCTCGGCGGCCCCCTTCTTCCACTCCGAATTCGCCGGCATCTTCCTCACAGGCCTGCAAACAGGGACCACGTTGACGACCGATCTGGGAGAAATGAAATGCACCGCGGTCAAATTCAACGGCTCCCAGGCAGCGATGACAACGACGACAATGACACTCAAACCGAAATACGAAGGATGCGAAGTGGGCGGTGAAACCGCCGCCGTGACAGTCAACGGCTGCGCCTACACGTTCCACCTCGAAGAACAGGCGGAACCGATCGAGGCACGCATGGGGATCGAGTGCCCGTTTGCCGGCGGGAAGATCGAAATCCACGTCGGCGAATGCACGATCACAGTTCCCGCGCAGGAACCGCGTAAAGAAGTCACATTCACAAACGAGGGGGCGGGCACGACACGCGCCGTGATCGCCGACCTGAATGTCGGCGGCATCGACTATATGGAAGACGGCGAAAGCTGCGCAAACCCGAATCTGACAACAGGAAACGGCACCTACACGGGCCAGATCACAGTCAAGGGCGAGGACTCAGAAGGACACCACGTGGGAATCTGGGTCGAATAGACCCCTTCCCTTACCGCCGGGCCGGTTCAGCCGGTCCGGCGGTAGTGGTCGTAGTCGAGCTCTTTGACCTCCCAGTCCGCGTCCTCGGGGACCGGGAAGAGGTGACGCACGCGCGGGGTGTCGATGCGCTCGCGGTGGGCGGGGTCGCCCGCCACGGCGGGGAAGTCGAGGGTGCTCTCCTCGACCGCGATCCGATCGTCCCTCTCCACCTCCTCCAGCCAGTTGGTGGCGGTGATGCGGATCTCGTCCTCGGCCGGAACCGGCTCGAGGATGCGGGTCTCCTGGTCCATGTCGTATTCCTCCTCGATGGTCGGGTCCGGGGTCGACGTATCCGACATTCGTCCCACTCCGGTGTGGTCAAAGTCGGATACGTGCTCGGGGGATGGCTTTTGGTCAGGCTCGGACTCCACCTGCGCGGTGACGGCGATCTCGACGTCGCCGGCGTCGAGGCCGGTGGCGATCAGGGTCTCGTCGGCCGCCTCGTTGAGATCGGCGCCGAGCTCGCCGAGGGCGGCCTTGCGCAGGATGCGGCGCACGCTCTCCTCGACCCAGTCCGCCAGCCGCCCCTCGCCCTCGGAGTGGACGCCGGACATCTGGGCGCGCTCGAGCTGCAGCGCCGCTTCGATCCGCTCGCGGGCCATCAGCCGATCGGTCGAGCCGCCGGTCACGAGCGCAGCCGCGCGCATCGGCAGCGAGGCGCCGACCGGGCCCTGGCCGTCGAGGACGGCGCGCAGGGCGAGCAGGTGGTCGCTGAGGCCTTCCAGGGCCGAGGGCCGCTCGCAGCCGAGCTCGAAGCGGCGCACCGCCCAGGCCAGCGGGCCGGCCGGGNCCGGCCTGGCCTGCAGCGTCTCGGCGAGGTCGGCGAGCCGCAGCGCCTCCTCCTCGTTGAGGCTGTAGCCGTCGCGGCGCGGCGCCGGCGCGCCGGTGGCGATGCGACGCCGGCGTCCCTCGCCGGTCGGCGCGAAGGCATGCGGGCCGAGCCCCACCCCGCCCCGCTTGAAGAGCCTCATCACGCTGATCAGGTCGCCGAGCTGGCGCAGCGCCGCGGCGGCGCTGTCGGGCCCCTCGCCCTGCTCGGCGATCGCCAGGAACTGCGGCTCCCAGGCCTCGCGCCCCATGCCCTCGCTGCGCATCGCATCGATCGGCGCCTCGATGGCGTCGGCGCGGACGAGCTGGACGCCGTGCGGCAACTGCAGTCTGGTGCCGCCCATCTTCAGGCCGATGACCGGGACGACGACGATCTCCGCCTCGTCGACGTCGCCCATCTCGGCATCCAGCACGGCGAGCGCCTCCTCGAGCCGCTCGCGGTCGATCGCGAACTCGCCGCAGCCGTCCCAGAGGGAGGCGAGGAAGACGCTCAGCAGACGGGCGGCGCGCTCGCCGGGGTCGGCGGGCACGTCCTCACCGCGCTGCTCCAGATAAGGGGCCGCGACGCCGGCCAAAGCCACCGCTTCGCGCGCCGGCTCGAACGCCGGCAACGACCGCAGCTCCCCCTCCCGCTCCCGCACATACCGCCCGGTCAGCGGGACGTAGATGTGGAAAAAGGCCTCCTCGGGACCCGCCTGCTCGGCGACGTCGAAGGGAATCTGGTCGCCCCCGGCGACCAAGGTGGTGAATCGAGTCGCCGCCTCGGCAGCCAACCGCCGCAGCGCCTCGTTGAGCAGGGGATCGCGCACGCCCCTGCCTTCCCGCCCGCGCCTGGCGCTCCTGCGCCTGCACGCCGCCTTGCAAAGACCCCCCGCGGTCCTACACCGCGACGGGTTCCTCTTCCAGCAACCAGCGAGTCCCGTAGCGCCGCATGTCCTCGATCAACGGCACCAAGGCCCGCCCCTTCTCGGTCAGCTCGTACTCGACCCGCGGCGGCACCTCGGGGAAGGTGTTGCGGGCGACGATGCCCTCTTCTTCGAGCGCCCGCAGGCGCAGCGAGAGCGTGCGCGGGCTGATCCCCTCCAGCGAGCGCTCCAGCTCGCAGAAGCGGCTGCGGCCCTCGGCCAGGTCGCGGATCACAAGGAGCGTCCACTTGCCGCAGACGACGTCGGCGGTGCGGCAGACGGGACAGCGGGAGTTGCTCTCGGCACTCATCTTCACGGGCCTTCGGGCGCGAGCACGACGACTTCGAACGGCTCGCTGAAGCGAGTTTAGCGCCAAGGCTTCATTTACTGAAGTTTTGGCTTGCGTGGTGCGGTCGTCCGTCAGCCGGCCGGCTCGATCTTCAGCAGCTTGATCTTGTAGCGGATCTGGTCGGGGCCGTAGACGAAGGTGACCGGGAAGCCCGGTTCGATTTCGACCACTTCGCAGATGTCGGCGCCGGAGACGCACTTCGCTTCGCCGTAGACCGCCGTGACCGCCTTGGAGATGCTGAACAGCGCCCTGGCCGCGCCGGAGCCGGGACCCAGATAGGTGACGACCGCGGTCTTCTTACCCGGCAGGGGCGTCGCCGGCTGGACGTTGCGCCGTTCGACCGGATCGTCCGTGCCGCCCGTCTGGCCGGGCATCGAGATCTGCACGTCCACGGTGTAGGTGGTTGCCCTTCCGCCGCCCCCGTTGCCCGCCGCGGAGCCGCCGTCACCCGAACCCCCGCCGCCCTTCGAGCCATGGTCCGCCTTCGCGCCCCCGGGGCCCTTACCCGTGGTCGTCGTCGTGGTCTCCGTCGTCGTGGTCGTCTTCGAGCCCCCTTCGCTCGTCGTCTTCTTCTTCGTCGTCGTCGAGGTCGAGCTGAACGACGCGGGCGAGCCTTCCTTGCCCGACGCGGCCTTGCCGAGGCGCGCGCCCTTCAGGCTGGGCTTGGGCGGTTCGCGAAACGGGTCCAACGGGGTGCGGTTGCGCAACCGCCTGCGGTAGTCGCGCAGGCCGGGATTCGCCTCGACGACGGTGAGAGAGGCGGTCGCCCGGCCCCCGGATTCCTTCAACGCCTGGATCGCGGCGGGGGTGGTCGCCGGGTCGACCGTTTCCGAGTCCTGCCCGAGCAGGAACGGAGCGGCCACGATCGCCACCAGGAGCAGCCCGATCACGGGCAGCAGGCGCCGGTCGCGCAGGTCGTAGTAGAGGTCGGACAGCATCGCCGGCACCTTCGGCTCGGGCGTCTTCAGCTGCGGCCGCTTCACGGCGTCCCTCCGATCGTCGTCGCGGCCGGGGTTGCCGAGAGACCGGTCGGGCTTTCGGGCGAGGCGCCGGCGGTGAGGCCCTCACCGGGTGGGGTCAGGTAGGTGGTGACTTTGAAGTCGGCGGTAAGGGTCGCGCTCGAGCCGGCTTCCCCTCCCCCCGCGCCCGCGTCCCCTTCGCCGGACCCGAGCGTGAAGCTGTCGATCGTCACCAGGCGGCCGTCGACCGTCACCTCTTCGTCGTCGGTCTTGACCATCGAGTCGAGGCCCTTGATGAAGTCGGCGATCTGGAAGAAGCTCCCTTCGAAGCTGAGCGCGTAGGGCATCACCGCGAGGCCGGCGGGACCCACCGTCGCCCCCAGCGGCAGCAAGGACGCGGTCGCCTCGGTCGGCGTGAGCGCGCTCCCTTCGGCGGGCGCCGCGGCGGCTTCTTCGCTGCCGCCTTCGGCGCTGGCCGAGATGTCCTCGAGCGCGACCCCGGCGCGCTTGGCGATGCCGTTCATCTGCACCAGCAGCGACGCCGTTTCGTCGCCGGCCGGCACCGCCTTGCCGAGCACGACCAGCTTCTGGTATTCGGTCGGGAACTGCTCGCGTGCCGCTTCCGCCGCGCTGACTTCCGCTTCGTGCGCGGCCAGCGAGGATTCGACGTCGGCGACCTGGGCGTCCAGTTTCTTGGCTTCGTCCCGCTTCGGTGCGAGCAGGAGCATCCAGAAGCCGATCGCCAGCGCGGCGATCGCGAGCATCCCGGCCACCGTCATGTTGCGGGGGTTCTTCAGGGCGGTCATCCTCAGCCGCCTTCCGTTTCTTCGGAGCCTTCCGCGGTCTCGCCGGAGGCGGCCTGCGCCGCTTCGGGAGCCGATTCCGGCGCCACTTCGGCCGCGCCTTCCGGGGCCGGGACGGGCGCCGCGTCGAACGCGGCGACGAGACTGAACTGGACCGCCGAGGGACGGGCCGCGCACGCCCCTTCGCCGGCGCCGCCGGCTTCGCCTTCGCCCGCCGAGGAGGACTGCACGCCGACCCGCGTAACGCCGTCGATGTCCTTGAGGGCGGTGACGAACCGGGCCACACCGCGATACCCGCCGGCGCAGCCGCTCATGCTCAGCGACGGCCCGCTCACGCCGGCCGCGCCCCCCGCTTCGGACGATTCTTCCGCGCCTTCCCCTCCGGCGCCCGACGCGCTGAGGTCGTCGAGCATGACGTCGCCCGGTAGGACAAGCGAGAGTTCGCGCAGCACTCGCTCCCAGTCGAAACGACTGTCGGCAAGGCTCTGCACGGTCGAGACGCGCTGTTCGCTGAGGCTCTGGAACTGCGTGTAGGAGGCGAGCCTGGCCGCCTGGGCGGAGGCGGCGGCGTCTTCGCGCTTCAGCGTCGCCAGTTCGTCTTCGCTCGCCGAGATCCGATTGTCGGTGAGGGCCATCATCGCCACGCCGATCAGCGCGACGACCAGCGCGGCGAGCAGGAAGTAGGGCAGCGGGCCGGTGCGCAGCGGCGCCTGCTCGCCGCGGCGGTCCTCGGGTGGGATCAGGTTGACGGGACGCATGCCGGCTCAGCTCTCCAGGGCGAGTCCGTAGGGCAGGGTCAGGCGCGCCGCGGCGTTCGCGTCGAAGCCTTCGAGAGCCGCCGGGCGGGAAACGGCGATCGGCAGGCCGAGGCCGGCTTCCATACGCGCGGCGAGGCCGGGGATGGCGCTGCCCGGCCCGCAGAGGACGATCCGCTCGACCGGCAGCGCCGCCTCCTGGGCGCCGTAGTAGTCGAGTGAGAGCCGCATCTCGTCGAGCAGCTCGCCGACGCCCTCCTCGAGCGCCCGGCGCACCTGGACCACGGTCTCCGGGTCGCCCTCGAGCTCCTCCGGCGCCAGCTCCAGGCCGACGTGCGAGAGCCATTGCGTCGCGTGCTCGGCGCTGAGGCCAAGCGAACCGGCCAGAGCCCCCGAGATCGGCTCGAGCCCGACGTGCGAGACACGGGTGAAGAGGCACGACCGGCCCCGCGCGACGGCCAGGTTGGTGACGTCGCCGACGCTGCAGTAGAGGACGGCGGCGGCCGGTCGATCGGGGGTCGCCTCCGCGGCGCCGTTCCCCTCCTCGGCGAGGGCGCGGATCATCGCGAAGGCGGAGAGGTCGACGCCGACGGGTTCCAGGCCGGCGCGACGCAACGGCTCCAGGAACGAGCTGACCATGTCGCGGCGGGCGGCGACCACGATCACGTCGACCTGGGGCGCCTTGCCCTCCTCGGCGGCCACGCCGCCGACGACCTGGTGCTCGAGCACCGCCTGGTCGAGCGGCATCGGCATCTGCTCCTGCGCCTGGAAACGGACCGCCGCCTCCATTTCCTTGGGGTCCTCGATCGCCGGCAGTCGCACGGTGCGCACGACGACCCGCTGGTTGCCGACCCCGAGCCGCACCCGTTTGCCGAGCTTGTGCTTGGCGAAGAGGTCCTTGAGGGCGCCGGCGAGCCGGTCGGGGTCCAGCACCTCGCCCTCGTGGAAGGTGCCGGGGTCCAGCGGTTCGATCGCGGAAGACTTCACCGCGGACACGCCGTTGCTCGCCACTTCGGTGGCGGCGATGCTGCCGGCCTCGATGTCGAGGCCGACGACGCTGGTCGTCTTCTGCTTGCCAAGTCGCATAGAAGTGAGATCGGGGCGGGGGAAGCGCATCCGCCCTCACTGGATCGACAAAAAAGCCGCAGACCTTTCGCCCTGCAAGTACCCATTTCTAGGAGAACCTGGACGGACGATCTAGCCGCGCGCCGAGCGCGGTTCGCTCAGAACGCGCCCAGGTACCACTCGACGAGCTGATCGCCGGCGAGCAGGCCGACCACGCCCCCCAGGGCGAGGAAGGGACCGAAGGGGATGGCGCGCTTGCGCGCCGCCATCCCCTCGCGGGCGATCATCGCCAAGCCGACCAGGGCGCCCGCCAGGAGGGCGATGAGAATCGCCGGCGCCACGTCGCGGCCCAGGAACAACCCCATCGTCGCGGCCAGCTTCACGTCGCCCAGCCCCATGCCCCGCGGGTAGGCGAGCGCGGCGAGGAAGAGCAGGCCACCCGCCGCCAGCGCCGCGATCGCCCGCTCGGGCAGGCTGCCGGGATCGGCGACCGCGGCGATCGCCACCGCCGCCACGGCCCCGGCGAGGAGGATCTTGTTGGGGATGACGCGCCGCTCGAGGTCGGTCAGGGTGACCGCCGCCAGGACGGTGACGAAGACGAGGCCGAGGGCGATCTCGCCCGGCTCGTCCCAGAGGACGAGCACCGTGGCGGCATACAGAAGCCCGAGCGTCAGCTCCGTCAGCGGGTAGCGCGGCGAGATCGGCGCACCGCAGCAACGGGCCCGACCCCGCAGCAGCGCCCAGGAGACGACGGGGACGTTGTCGTAGGCGGCGATCTGCGCCCCACAGGCGGGACAGCGCGAGCGCGGCCCGACGATCGACTCCCCGCGCGGGACGCGGTGAGCGACGACCGTGACGAAGCTGCCGGCGAGCAGCCCTCCGAGGAGGGCGAGCGCCGCGACCGCGATCACCCGCTAGCCGCTTTCTTCTTCGCCGCCCGGGCTTTCGAGCGGCGTTTTGGTGTCGACCTCGATCCGGGTCGCGTAGTTCGGATGGTCGTACATGATCGGGATTGCGTCGGCCGGGGTGTTGGCGCGGTCGACGCTGAGCGCGACGCCGAGCCGGTTGCCGGCGGGTATCGGTGGCACTTCGTGGAATTCCATCGAGAGACGGACCTTGGCCCAGTAGTTTCGCGGCCAGTAGCCGTTCCCCTCCGGCTCGTAGGTCCAGTACGGGTTGCCTTCCTGCTTGTCGATCAGGAACGTGTCTTTTTCTTCTCCCGGCCCGCTTTTTTTGCGTTCGAACAGGTATACGCAGAGCGTGCCCGTATAGAGGGCGTCGTTGAGGGTGCGGGTGTAGAACTCGAGCGTCACCTTGCCGCCGAGTTCGAACGCTTTCGGCATCGGGTCGGTTACCCAACGATGCACCTGCGACTCCGGGTTGGTCGCCCCGGTCGGGTCGTAGTGGCAACCGCTGGTGTCGTCGCGGCGGATCTGCACGCCCTTGTCGGTGTCTGGCGTCGGCTCGAGGTAGAAGTCGTCGGAGTAGTCGAACAGCGCGGGCAGCGATTCGTTTTCCGGGAACGGATCCGGCGGCGCGGTGAGGAGCAGGGCGTCGGGCGCCCCGGGGTCTTCGTTGCCGGTCTGCAGGCCGCCGGCGCAGGTGCCGAGCGTGTTGTGCAGCGCATGGTCGCCGGCGATTTCCTGGCGGGTCGTCGTGCCACTCGCCGCGCAGGCGCTGTCGGTGAGGAAGAACTGCTGGGCGGTGATGTCGTTGCCATTGCCGTTGCCGGGGCCGCCTTCGCCTTCGTCTTCTTCGTCTTCTTCGTCCTCCCCACCGCCGCCTTCGGGCCCGCCTTCGCCTTCTTCGGGCGGCGCCGTCACCGCCGACTGGACTTCGACGTAGCCGCTCTCCCCCCCCTGGCTCACCGCGCGGTCGGGCTTGACCGCGACGACGATCTGCTTGTAGTCCTCGTCGCCTGGGCAGTCTTCCTCCGAGCAGCTCGGGTCGTTGCGCCAGACGACATAGCGGTAGAGGGTTCCGGTGACGCCGCCGGCTTCGGTATTGCCGGTGGTGAATTCGGATTCCGGGCTGACCCCTTTTTCTTCGTCGACATCTACCGGGAAGTAGGCTTCCGGCGGGCTGCGGTGAAGGGCGAAGAGGGTGTCGACGGCGGTGATGGTGATCCGCGAGTTCGGGTCCTTGGGGTTGCTCGTCGGGCTCGGCGCCCTGTTCACCGAAAGTTCTTCGTAGGGGATGCTGTGCAGCCGCTCCATCTCTTCCTGGGCGAGGTCGAGGGCGATCTGCGTCCCCTTCGCCCGCTGGGCGTTCTTCGTCGCCACGCCGAGGATGCCGAAGGTCGCCGCCGCGCCGAGCACCAGCACGACCGCCGCGACGAGGACCTCGATCAGGGTCAGGCCGGCCTCTCCGTCGCCGATGCGCCGGGCGAGCGTCTCGCGCTTCCTGTGGAGTCGTGCGCGCATCAGCCGGCGAGGTAGTTGCGGATGCGCAGGCCGGCGCCGTCGGTGACGGTCAGCTCGCCCTCGCCTTCGGGGTTTTCGATGTGCAGGGTTATGCCGATGAAGGACGTGCCTTCGCTCGCCCCTTCGCCGGTCACTTCGTAGTTGAAGACTTTGCTGCTGACGAGCCCCTCGACCAGCGGCACCGGCGTGCCGCTGGAGCCGGGGACCTCAGGAGCGGTCTCCGTACGGGTGCAAGCGGTGGTCGTGCAGCTGTAGGTGACCCGGCACTCGATCGCCGGGACGCTGGGGTCTTCCTCGGTCGAGCCGCCGCAGGCGGTGCGCCTCACTCGGGTCGTGAATTCGACCGTCGACCCGCTGCTGTATTCGACCGCGGTTCCGTTGCGGATCTCGTGCGTCATCCGCTCCAGCACGTAACGGGCGGTCGAGATCGCCTGGGCTTTCTCGCTCACCTTTGGCTGCGTCCGCACAGCGCTGACCAGCATCGATCCCGCCGCGCCGACGATCAGCACGCTCATCGCCGAGGCGACGAGGAGCTCGACCAGGGTCATGCCGGACTCGTCCCTCATCGCGGCACCACCTTGAACTTTCGCTTGACCGGATGCTCCTCGGCGACGCCGTCGGCGTTGACGCCGAGCACGGCGAAGACGTGGCGGCCGCGATCGAGCTTCTTCAGCTTTGTCGGCGAGCCGCAGGGCTTCCAGTGAGAGCGGTCGAGCTTGCATTCGAAGCTCGTGTCCACCTGGCCGGTCGCGTCGGTAAAGCGAAAGACCGGACGGCGCGCGCGGGTCTTGAAAGCCGGGCCGAAGGTGATCCGCGTCTGTGGGACGAGGAGCGGGATACGGATCAGCGGTCCAGGCTCCGGGGCCTTCTTCTTCGGAGGCGCCGAGCCGCCACCCGGCGCGGCGGCTTTCTGGGTGTAGGAGAGCGAGCCCGAGCAGGCCGAGACGAAGCCGTCGGCTTCGGCGGTGGCATGGAAAATCGTCGTAGTCGCAGCGGCCACCGTCACCGTTATTCCCGGTTCTTCGAGCGTCTCCGCGCTTCCCGTCCCGATCGGCTGACCGGTGCAGTTGGAGCTCGAGTAGATCTTCACCCCGGCTTCCGCCTGGGCGGTGCCGATCACGTCTATCGAGGTCGCCGCATTGGGCGATTCAGGGTCGGTGACTTCGAGCGTCGGTCCCGGCGGCGCCAGTTCGGCTTCCTGTTTCGCGGTGTTGGCCTGTGAGACCAGCACGGTTTTCGTCCCGGAACGGGCGTAGAGATCTTCGTCGGCGTCGACGTCGGCGTCGCGGAGCTGCTCATCGGTGGTGAAGAAGGGAGCGCTTCCATCAGCCGACACGGCGCGCAACTGGGCGGGAAGTTCTTCGTTGCCGCGATACTCGCCTTCGTCGTTCGGGTGGCCGAGGGAGACCAGTGTGGTTTCCCCGCCGCTTCGCCCGTAGACGTCTTTCGCTTTGTCGCTGTCGCCGAACGCGAACGGGTCGCCGGGCGGTTCGGTCGGCGCGAGGGCTTCGTCGGTGACGAAGAAGAGGCTCGATCCATCGGTCGAGGCGCCCGCGAAGCTCGCGACGTGCGCTTCGTTGCCGCAGGTGGAGCTTTTGCAGGTCGGGCCCGGCAGGGAAACGAGCGCGGTCGGCCCGCCCGGCAGGGCGCGCGAGTAGACGTCCGCCCTTTCGTCGGTGTCGGTGTCGGTGAGCGGTTCGACCGTGGTGAAGACGGCCAGGTTGCCGTCGGCGCTGACCCATTCGAATTTCGGCGCTTTTTCGCCGCTGCCGCATTTCGGCGGCGCGCAGGACGGGCCCTTGTCCGAGACCAGTTCGGTCGAACCGCCCGTTCGCGCGTAGACGTCGACAGCCGCGTCGGAATCGGCGGAGCTCAGCGAATCGACCGTGGAGAAGAACACCTCGGTCCCGTTCGCCGCGCCGGCCAGGAAGCCGGCGTCGGCCGGGCCGTTCTGGTCGGCCTCGCCGACGGAGGCAAGCGTCGCAACGCCGCTCGCCCAGTCGTAGACGTCCTGTTTGTCGTCGTCGTCGATCGGAGCGATGCGTTCGTTGCTCTCGAAGAAGACGTGTGAGCCGTCGGGCGAGATACTGCTGGTCGCCGCCGGCGCGCAACTGCTGGCGCTTTCGGGGCACGCTTCGCTCCCGGCTCCGGGGGTGCTCACCAGCTCGGTTTCGCCGCCGGCGACGTCGCGCTCGTAGAGATCGACTTCTTCTTCATCGTCGTCTTCGCCACTGAGGGATTCGCCCGTCATGAAGATCGCCTTCGAGCCGTCGTCGGAGGCGCCGCGGAAGACGACGGGCGAGGCACCGCCGCCGCAGGGGCCGGCGGTGCACGACGCGGCCGGCGCCGAGATCAAGGTCGTTTCTTCGGCGCTGAGGTCGCTGCGATAGACGTCGGCGCCGCTGTCTTCGTCATCCGAGGAGAGGCGCTCGGTGGTGACGAAGAAGGTCACGCTCCCGCCGGCGAAGACTTCGGCGACGGGGCTGACGGCGACGTCCGCGTTTCCGCAGCCGGAGACGGCACAGGACGCATCGCCCGCCGACACCAGCGTGGTCTCTTTTTTGACCAGGTCTCGGACGTAGACGTCGATCGCGCTGTCTTTGTCGGCTGCCGTCAGCCGCTCCCGGGTCGAGAAGAACACCCTGTTGCCGGCGGAGTCGATCGCCAGGAAGTCGGGTTCGAAGGCGTCGTTGCCTCCGGTCGGGCCGAGCGAGACCTCGCGCGTGACGTCCCAGGGGGCCCCTTCGGATTCGCGGACATAGACGTCCCCTTCGCTGTCGGTGTCGCCAGAGACGAGTTTTTCGGTGGTGCTGAAGACAGCGACGTCGCCGTCCGCGGAGATCGCCTCGAAATGGGCGTCGTCGGCCTGGGCCATCGGCACGCCGAGGGCGAGCACACAGAACGCGGCCGAGGCGAGGACGGCCGCCGGGGCGGAAGATCTTGGCTTCGCCGACATCGTTGGTTTATCGGCTCGAACCGGTCATTCGCTTAGCACCGCACTGGACGCCTGACCGAAGCGGGAAAGCCCCGCGCATGCAAGGTCAGATCGCCTG
>JGI24034J26672_10000084_pt1 | contig 18659 bp, 15 predicted proteins | sample KBSSwiS2withPhiX_FD_26672 | JGI IMG/M metagenome (IMG submission 26672)
CCCCCGCCGCGGACACGGTGAGCGAGTCCGCCAGCGCCAACGGCTCGAACAGCGAGCAGAGCTCGTGCAGGCCGTCCCCGCGGCGCGGGCCGAGGAAGAGGCAGAGGTTGAGCTTGGCGGGCGCCTCGATGCGCATCGTCTCAGTCGACATCGCTCATTTTCCACCCGATCGCCCGCGTCAGGTCGACGAATTCCTCCGGCGAGAGGTCCTCGGCGCGCGCCTGCCGGCGCAGGCCGGAGCCGCTCGCCAGGGCTCGCACCCTGCCCATCGTGCCCGGCTTGACGTGCTCCAGCGAGCGGGCCAGCGTCTTGCGACGGTGGGCGAAGGCGGCCCGCACGAGCGAGCGCGTCGCCGGGTCGGCGCCCGGGCCGGTGCGGCGCAGGGCGATCACCGCCGAGCCGACCCGCGGCGGCGGCCGGAAGACCGAGGGGTGGACGCTGCGCAGCGTCGTGATCTCGCAGCCGAGCTGGACGAGGACGCTCGGCACGCCGTACTCGCGCCCACCCGGCCGGGCGCTGAGCCGCTCGGCGATCTCGCGCTGCACCATCACGGTCCAGCGCCGCACCGAGGGCAGCTCTTCGATCGTGCGCAGGATCAGCGGCGTCGCGATCGAGTAGGGCAGGTTGGAGACGACCGCGGTGGGGGCGGGGTCGAGCCCGGCCAGGTCGATGCGCAGCGCGTCTCCCCAGTGCAGGTCGACGTCGGGCAGGGCGGCGACGTGCGCGAGCGCCGGCTCGAGCCGGCGGTCCAGCTCGATCGCGTGGACATGCGCGGCGACGGCCGCGAGGCGCTCGGTCAGCGGCCCTTCGCCGGCGCCGACCTCGAGCACGACGTCCTCGGGATCGAGGCTCGCGTCGCGCACGATCGCGTCGAGCAGATTCGTGTCGGCGAGGAAGTTCTGCCCGAGCCTGACCACTGGACGGCGTACCCCCCTGGCCGCGGCTACCAGCCGAAGAGGCGCCGCGCGTTCGCCTCGACGATCTCCTCGAGCTCCTCGTAGGAGACGCCGCGCTCGGCCGCGACGGCGCGGGCGGTGTCGACGACGTAGGCGGGCTCGTTGGGCTTGCCGCGCACGGTCTGCGGGGCCAGGTAGGGGGCGTCGGTCTCGACCAGGATCAGCTCGTCGGGCAGCCGCGCCGCGGCGGCCCGCAGCTCCTCCGAGGCCGGGTAGGTGACGATCCCCGAGAAGGAGCAGCACCAGCCCCGCTCGATCGCCTCCTCGACTCGCCAGGGGGCCAGGAAGCAGTGGAGGATCACGGCCAGGCCGTCGGCACGCGCGCCGAGGAACTCGAACAGGTCGTCGCTGGCGCTCGTCTCGCCCTCCGGGTCGCGGCAGTGGATGACGATCGGCAGGCTGTGCTCACGGGCGATCTCGATCTGCGCCTCGAAGGCGCGCCGCTGCTCGGCCGGCGTCGCCGCCTCGCGGTAGTAGTCGATCCCGGTCTCGCCGATCGCCCGCACCTTCTCGTGCGCCGCGAGCCGCGCGATCTCCTCTGCCATCGCGTCGTCGAAGCCGGCCGCATCGGTCGGGTGGCAGCCGACGCCGGCGAAGACGGCTTCGTGGCGCTCGGCGGCCGCGATCGCGATGGCGTTCGTGTCGTCCGGAGGGTTCCCGTCCTCACCGGCAACCTTGGGGTTCTCGCTGCGGCCGAGGCCGACGTTGAGCATGCGCGTGACCCCCGCCTCGCGGGCCGCGGCGACCAGCTCGTCCTCGGGCCGCTCGCAGAGGAACAGGTGCGTGTGTGAATCGATCATCGGCTCGGCTGCAGCCTACCTTTGCCGTTCCGGTGCGCCTTTTGCTCTCCATACCTACATAAAGCGCACCGGAAGGGGCTCGGTAGCCTCTTCACATGCGGGAACGCGACTACATAGGCGCGACGAAGGAGCGCGTCGTCGTCTTCGACGGCGGCATGGGCGCGACCCTCGAGCAGTTCGAGCTCAGCCAGGCCGACTACGGCGGCCTCGAGGGCAAGTGCCACGAGGCGCTCGTCCTGCACCGCCCCGACGTGATCGAGGGCGTGCACGCCTCGATGCTCGACGCCGGCGCCGAGGTGGTCGAGACCGACACCTTCCAGGGCTCGCGGCTGAAGCTCGAAGAGTGGGGATTGGGTGAGCACACCCACGAGATCAACTTGAAGGCGGCCCAGATCGCCCGCGGGGCGGCGGGCGGGAAGCGCTTCGTCGCCGGCTCGATCGGGCCGACCGGCTTCCTGCCCGCCTCCGACGACCCGACCCTGGGCGACATATCCTTCCGCCGCCTGGTCGAGGTCTTCGCCGAGCAGGCGCGCGGCCTGGTCGAGGGCGGCGCCGACCTGGTCATCGTCGAGACCGCGCAGGACATCCTCGAGGTCAAGGCGGCGATCTTCGGGGCGCGCGAGGCCTTCGCGGAGGCGGGGCGGACGCTGCCGATCCAGGCCAGCGTCTCGCTGCTGCCCCAGGGCGGCAAGATGCTGCTCGGCACCGACATCCAGGCGGTGCTGACGACGCTCGCCGCGCTCGACGTCGACGTGATCGGGCTCAACTGCTCGACCGGGCCCGAGGACATGCGCGACGCGATCCGCTACCTGGGCGCCCACAGCCCGCTGCCCGTGCACTGCATCCCCAACGCCGGCCTGCCCCTGCAGGGGCCCGACGGCGAGACGATCTTCCCCGAACGGCCCGAGCCGCTGGCGGCGACGCTGGGCGAGTTCGTCGAGCGCTATGGGGTGGGGATCGTCGGCGGCTGTTGCGGGACGACGCCCGAGCACATCGCCGCGATCCGCGAGCGGGTCGTGGGCCGCGTGCCCGGCGAGCGCCCCGCGCCGGGCGCTCCCCAGCTCTCCTCGATGATGACCGCGACGCCGCTCGTGCAGGAGCCGCGCCCGACCCTGGTCGGCGAGCGGGTCAACTCGCAGGGCTCGAAAAAGGCCAAGGAGCTGCTGCTCGCCGACGACTACGACGGCCTCGTCCAGGTCGCCGAAGACCAGGTCGACGGCGGCGCCCATGTGCTCGACGTCTGCGTGGCGCTGACCGAGCGCTCCGACGAGGACGAGCAGATGCGGGCCGTGGTCGAGCGCGTCTCGCTCACCCAGCCGGCGCCGATCCAGGTCGACTCGACCGAGCCCGAGGTGATCGAGGCGGCGCTGGAGCAGATCCCAGGGCGGGCGGTCGTCAACTCGATCAACCTCGAGGCGGGGCCGGACAAGGCCAACCGCGTCGTGCCGCTGGCGGTGGCGCACGGCGCCGCGCTGATCGCGCTGACGATCGACGAGGTCGGCATGGCGAAGACGGCCGAGCGCAAGGTCGAGATCGCGAAGCGGATCCGCGACCTCGCCTGCGAGGAGCACGGCCTCGACCCCGAGCTGCTGATCTTCGACGCGCTCACCTTCACCCTGACCACCGGCGACGAGGAGTGGAAGCCCTCCGCCGTGGAGACGATCGAGGGCATCCGGCGGATCAAGGCCGAGATCCCCGGCGTGAAGACGTCGCTGGGCGTCTCCAACGTCTCCTTCGGCGTCTCGCCGCCGGCGCGGGCGGTGCTCAACTCGGTCTTCCTGCACCACTGCGTCGAGGCCGGGCTCGACCTGGCGATGGTCAACCCCAACCACATCACTCCCTACTCGGAGATCTCCGACGAAGAGCGCGAGCTGACCGACGACCTGGTGTTCAACCGTCGCGACGACGCGCTGGAGCGCTTCATCGCCCACTTCGAGTCGAAGGGCGAGGAGGAGGCCGAGGAGGCGGGCGACCCCACCGAGGGCATGGAGCCCGAGGAGGCGCTGCACTGGCACGTCCTGCGCCGCAAGAAGGAGGGCGTCGAGGATTGGATCGACCGCTCGGTGGAGAAGATCGGCGCCGTCCCGACCCTGAACGAGGTGCTCTTGCCGGCGATGAAGGAGGTCGGCGACAAGTTCGGCGCCGGCGAACTGATCCTGCCCTTCGTCCTGCAGTCGGCCGAAGTGATGAAGCGCGCCGTGGCGCGGCTGGAGAACTACCTCGACCGGATCGAGGGCCACACCAAGGGCAAGGTCGTGATCGCGACCGTGTTCGGCGACGTGCACGACATCGGCAAGTCGCTGGTCAACACGATCCTCACCAACAACGGCTACACCGTGGTCGACCTCGGCAAGCAGGTCCCGGTCGAGACGATCATCGAGGCCGCGGTCGAGAACGAGGCCGACGCGATCGGCCTCTCGGCGCTGCTCGTCTCGACCTCGAAGCAGATGCCGATCTGCGTGCAGGAGCTGCACCAGCGGGGGCTCGGGTTCCCGGTGCTGATCGGCGGCGCCGCGATCAACCGCGACTTCGGCCGCCGCACGCTCTACCCGCACGGCAAGGAGTCCGACGACGTCTACGAGCCCGGCGTCTTCTACTGCAAGGACGCCTTCCAGGGGCTCGACACGATGGACGCGCTGATCGACGAGGCGGCGCGCGGGGCGCTGGTCGAGCGGATCCGCGCCGAGGCCAAGACACTGCGCGAGAAGCCCGTCGTTGTCGACGACGCGCCGCCGACCACGGACGCCGGCGTGCGCTCCGCCGCCCGCACCGACAACCCGGTCCCCGAGCCGCCGTTCACCGGCGTGCGCGAGGTCGACGTCGACCTCGACGAGGTCTTCCCTTATCTGGACCGCCACGTCCTCTTCAAGCTGCATTGGGGCGGCAAAGGCGTGAAGGGCGAAGCCTGGCGCGAGCTGGTCGAGGGCAACGGGCAGGACGAGGGCTTCGCGCCGCGCCTGGAGCGGATGTGGCGCGAGCAGGACTACCTCCATCCGCGGGCGCGACTGGGCTACTTCCCCTGCAACGCCGAGGGCAACGAGCTGGTCGTCTTCGACCCCGAGGAGCCCGAGCGCGAGCTCGAGCGGCTCGTCTTCCCGCGCCAGCCCAGGCACGACCGCATCTGCCTGGCCGACTTCTTCCGGCCGCTCGAGAGCGGCGAACGCGACGTCGTCGCGCTGCAGGGGGTGACCGTCGGGCCCGAGGTGACCGAGCTGATCGAGCGGCTGGAGCGCGAGGGCGAGTTCGCCGAGCAGCTCTACGTGCACGGGCTCGGCGTGCAGGCCGCCGAGGGCCTGGCCGAGTGGCTGCACTCGGAGGTGCGGCGGCAGCTGGGCATCGACCTCGATCAGGGCCGCCGCTACTCCTGGGGCTATCCGGCCTGCCCGGACCAGTCAGAGCACGAGAAGGTCTGGCGCCTGCTCGACCTCGAGCGGATCGGCATGACCCTCTCCGACGGCTACGCGGTGATGCCCGAGCAGTCGACCGTGGCGATCGTCGCCCACCACCCCCAGGCCGTCTACTTCGGCATGAAGTCCGGCTTCGTCCCCGAGGACAAGTCCCCCGACGAGCTGATCGCCGGCACCGAGCGCGGCGGCGCGGTCCCCCCAGAGCGCGAGCCGGTCAGCTAGCGCGCGCTCGGGCGGAGCTCACGAAGCTCCGGGGGAAGGACTCGAACCCTCGCTTCCTGGACCAAAACCAGACGTGCTGACCAGCTACACCACCCCGGATCGGCCCTCGACATTAGCGCTGCGCCCAACACGTGGCGCCTTTTGGACCCCATAGGGTCATCAACGCGACAGAAGTTGTCGAATCGTGTCCGGGCGGGGGCTTATGGTCGTCTGCATGGAGATGGGTGGAGTCGCGCTGGACCCGGAGGTTCGCGAGGGGCTGCGGCGGACCTGGAAGGTGCTGATGGCGATCGGCGTGATCGCGATCGTCGTCGGTTGCGTGGCGATCGTCGTGCCCGCGGTCGCCTCGGTCGCGACGGCGATCTTCATCGGTTGGATCCTGATCGTCGCCGGGGTCTTCCTCGTCGCCGGCGCCTTCGCCGCGCAGACGGTGGGCTCGGTCCTGTTGCGCCTGGTCTGGGCGTTCCTGACCGTGATCGTCGGCATCTACCTGATCGTCGAACCCGACAGCGGCACGCTCACCCTGACCGTCGTGCTCGGCATCTACTTCCTCTTCATGGGTTTGACCCGCACCGCCGTCGCCTTCGCCGCCCGCGGCCGTCAGGGCGCCGGTCTCGTCGGCCTCAGCGGTATCGCGGGCATCCTGATCGGCATCCTCATCCTCGCCAAGCTCCCCAGCAGCGCCGACTGGGCGATCGGCCTCCTCGTCGGCATCGACCTCATCTTCGCCGGCTGGACCCTGACCAGCGTCGCCCTCGTCGGGCGAGATCTGTCGCGCGCCTAGTTCGGCGACAAACGCCGCAGCGCCCCCATTAGGCTCTGGGAGTGAGCTCCCCCCTGGTTCTCGTCATGGCGGCGGGCGAGGGCACGCGCATGCGTTCCTCGACGCCGAAGATGCTCCATCCCGTCTGCGGCCGCCCCCTCGTCGCCTGGCCGATCCTCGCCGCGCGCGAGGCCGGCGCCGGCCGCGTCGCCGCGATCGTCTCGCCCGGCCGCGACATCTCCGCCGGCTTCCCGGGCGAGGTCGAGACCGTCGTCCAGCCCGAGCCCGATGGGACGGGCGGGGCGATCCGCGCCGCGCTGCCGCTGATCGAGGGGGCCGAGACCGTCGTCGTCCTCTCCGGCGACCACCCGCTGATCTCCGCCGAGGACATCGCCGCCCTGCTCGATGCCCACGCAGCCGCCGGCGCCGCGGCGACGATGCTGACGATCGAGCTCGACGACCCGGGCTCCTACGGTCGCGTGGTCCGCGACGAGGCGGGCGAGGTCGAACGGATCGTCGAGGCCAAAGCCGCCGGCGACGCCGACCCGGCGGAGCTCGCCATCCGCGAGATCAACGCCGGCACCTACGCCTTCCAGGCGGGGCCGCTCGCCGGCGCCCTGCGGCAGCTCTCCAGCGACAACGTCCAGGGCGAGTACTACCTGACGGACGTCTTCTCGCTGATGCGCGAGGCAGGGCACTCGGTCGCCGGCCACCCGACCGAGGACCTCGCCGTGACGATGGGGGTCAACAACCGGGTCGAGCTGGCCGCGGCGGAGGCCGAGGGCCGCCGCCGCATCCTCGAGCGCCACATGCTCGCCGGCGTCACCGTCGTCGACCCCGGCACGACCTGGATAGACGCCGGCGTGGAGATCGCCGCCGACGCCCGCGTCGAGCCCGGCACCAGCCTGCGCGGCGACACCGCGGTCGGCGCCGGCTCGGTCGTCGGCCCGCTCAGCACGCTGATCGACACCCGCCTCGGCGAGGGGGTCAACGTCCTGCACTCCTACCTGGTCGAGTGCGAGGTGCTCGACGGCTGCGACGTCGGGCCCTTCGCCTACCTGCGCCCCGGTGCCCACCTCGACCCGGGCGCCAAGGCGGGCACCTTCGTCGAGGTCAAGAACTCGCGGATCGGCGAGGGCAGCAAGGTCCCCCACCTGGCCTACGTCGGCGACGCCGACATCGGTCCCGGCAGCAACCTTGGGGCCGGCACGATCACCGCCAACTACGACGGATTCCGCAAGCACCGCACGACGATCGGCCGCGACGTGCGGGTCGGCGTTGACACGATGCTGATCGCCCCGGTACAAGTCGGGGACGCCGCCTACACTGGCGCCGGAGCCGTGATCAAGCAGGACGTGCCCGAGGGGGCGCTTGCGGTGAGCCAGAACGACCAGAGGAACATCGAGGGCTACGCGGAGCGCAAGGCCGCGCAGACTCGTGAGGAGGATTCGTGAGCACGATCGAGCAGCGCCCCGAGGCCGCGCCCGGCGAGGCGCCGACCGCGATCCCGCACGACTACTCGAAGCGGATGATGGTCTTCGGCGGGCGCAGCTCGATGGAGCTGGCCGCCAAGGTCGCCGGCAAGCTCGACCTCGACCTCGGCCAGGCGACGCTGAAGACCTTCGCCGACGGCGAGGTCTACTGCCGCTACGAGGAGTCGATCCGGGGGGCGGATGTCTTCCTCGTCCAGTCGACCTGCGCCAACGAGCAGGAAGACCTGACCCCGAACGACGCCCTGATGGAGCTGCTGACGATGATCGACGCCGCCCAGGGGGCCTCCGCGCACCGGATCATCGCCGTGCTGCCCTGGTACGGCTACGCCCGCCAGGACAAGAAGTCGGCGCCGCGCGAGCCGATCTCGGCCCGCATCGTCGCCAAGTGCCTGGAGGGGGTCGGCGTCGACCGCGTCCTCACCATGGACCTCCACGCCGGCCAGGTGCAGGGCTTCTTCCACGTTCCGGTCGACCACATGACGGCGATGCCGATGCTGACCCAGTGGTTCATCGACCAGGAAATGACCGACGAGCTGGTGATCGTCTCGCCCGACGCCGGTCGGGTGAAGACCGCCCGCAACTTCGCCCGCCGCATCGGCGCCCAGTGGGCGGTGATGGAGAAGGAGCGCCCTGCCCAGGCAGTGGCGGAGATCGGCTATGTGGTCGGCGACGTCAAGGGCAAGACGGCGGTGCTGGTCGACGACATGATCGCCACCGCCGGCACGCTCTGCGCCGCCGCTCAGACCGTGCTCGACGAGGGCGCCGCCCGGGTGATCGCCTGCGCCACCCACGGCGTCTTCTCGGGCCCCGCCTACGAGCGCCTCGCGGCCTCCGCGATCGAGCGCATCGTCGTCACCGACACCCTGCCGCTGCGCTCGGGCGCCCCCGACAACATCACCGTTCTCTCCACGGCGACGACCTTCGCCGACTCGATCCGCCGCATCTTCACCGACGACTCGGTCTCCGAGATCTTCGCCGGCGAGAACCAGCTGTTCTGACGGTCGACGAGTACACGGTCGTCAAGAGCCGCTTCGCCAAGTTCCTCGGCAGCACGTCTTCCCGTCGCTGTCGCTGATCACGCTCGAGGCGGCCGCCGCCATCGCCGGCCTCGAAAGCGGCTCCCCGCGTCCGCCCCGTCGCAACTGGGTGCCGATCGTCGCTCGGCTCAACCTGCTGCTCGTCGCCGCGGTACTGGTGCTCATGGCCATCCGCCCAACCTGACGCGACGGGCCGGCTGACTACGCTGCTTCGATGCTCCGGGCGGACGAGCGACGGACCGGGCTGCGTTTGGTCGGCCACAAGGGCGCCGACCTGATCGCTCCCGGCAATACGGAGGCGAGCTTTCGCGCAGCCGTCGAGGCGGGCGTCGACACGATCGAGCTCGACGTGCTCTGGACGCGCGACGGTCACCCGCGCCTGCCGGTCTCCGAGCGCACGCCGCTCGTCGTCGCCCACGACTGGCACGACGCGACGCGACGCGAGCCGCTCACGCTCGCTGAGGGCCTCGACGCTTTCACCCGCCCGCCGCTCGACCGGGTCGAGGTGGATCTCGACATCAAGCTGCCCGGCAGGGAGGAGGAGATCGTCGCCGCGCTGCGCGACGCCGGCCTGCTCGAGCGGGCGATGATCTCGACCATGGAGCTCTCCACGCTCGCCAAGGTCCGCGAGCTGGAGCCGGAGCTGCGACGTGGCTGGACCTACCCGAAGGTGAGCAGGGACTGGGCCTCGAAGCGCTGGGCCAAGGCGCCGATGCTCGCCGCCCTCGTCTGGATGCGCGAACGCCTCCCCGGTCTCGCCGCCCGCGAGCTGCCCCGCCTCGGCGTAGAGGCGATCTGGGTCTACCACCCCCTGGTCAGCCGCCGCCTGGCCCGCATCGCCGATCTCGCCAACGTCGAGCTGATCGCCTGGACGGTCGACGACCTGTCGCGCATGAAGGGCCTATGCGACCTAGGCGTCACCGGCCTCTGCTCAAACGACCCACGCCTGTTCGCCCACTTGAACGCCTGACCAGCGCCCCCGCTCAGGGCTTCAGTCGTTCCGGTGCGCTTTTCATACCTGTGAGGTCCGAAAGGCGCACCGGAACCAACTACGACGATTCAAGCATGCGTCTGATCCGACTCACGACGGCCGCTGGTTCGTCTTCGACTTGGTGCCAGGTCACTCTGCCGACTCGGTAACCGGCGGCTAGAAGAAGCTGATCGCGGCGACGATCATTCTGAAAGGCGCTGCGCGTGCCGTGCGTTTCCTCGCCGTCGGTTTCGATTGCGAGGCCCTGATCGGGCCAGAGCAGATCGACCTCGATCCGCTCGCCGTCGAGGCGCAGCTTGACGTTGCACTTAGGACGGGGGACGCCCGATTCGAGGAGAGCGGGCAGCAGCTTCGCCTCTAACGGACTGCGCAAGCGAGGTTTCCATTCATCGTCCGTTCGCCACGGCTTGAGGATGGCTCGCAGCCAGGGTACGCCCCGCCTGCGACCTCTGGAGAGGACTCGATCCACATCATCGAGGTCGAGTTGGCGTAGCACGGCCGCTTGCTCGACGAGTCGGCGAAGACTGTCTCGGCCTGTCCTGCCCGCCATGTCGACCAGCGTTCGGGAGACAGTTGTGCACGGGATGCCCCTGCAGATCTCGACTTCCCCTGACATCGGGCGGAGGACGTTGTGCCAGCGAATGCCCTCGACCCTGCGCCCACCTCGCCGCGGAGCGATTACGTCGACGCAGTCCGCTCGCTTGTCCCACAAACCCAGCAGCTCCGCTGCGCTGCCGTGCGAGAGGACAGCACCCTCGCCTGACGCGAGCACCGCGGCGAGCAAGTAGCCGTGCCGTCCAATCGCTCGATGCCCCACCGCAAACGTGCCGCGAAACAGCGGGTGCAGGCTGCCCGAGCCCTTTCGCACGGTGACTTCCCTTTCGCTGAGCCCCAGATCTAGGAGCTGACGCCGCGATACCACCCCATGCTGCCGCGCAGCAAGCCGCGCGATCGCATGGTTGATGGTTCCGGTGCGCTTTTCGGACCTCACAGGTATGAAAGGCGCACCGGAACCGGATTCACCCCCTTGGGGCGCTGATTTGGCGCCTATTTGCGGCGGGTTAGACGGTGCCGGGGGTGGCCGTCGGTGGGGTGTTGTGGGCGCCTTTGGCCTTGACCGCCGACTCCAGCTCGGCTGGGGTGAAGCCGCCCAGGGCCTGGCCGTCCAGGGCGTAGCGGTAGAGGGCGATACCGAAGATGCCGTTGAGGGCGTTGGCGACGAGCATCGAGATCGCCAGGCCGATCACGCCGACGACGACGAACAGCGCACCGACGAAGCTGGCCGAGGCCCAGACGGCGATGCCGATCGCGATCAAGAGCGCGCTCGGCAGCACGCCGAGCAGGGTGACCGCGCCGCCGATCGCGAGGTTGCCGGTGATCTGCTGCCCCCAGCGCTCGCGGAAGAGGCCCGCCGAGCGCTTCAGCGTCGCGAAGGCGCCGGTGCCCTCGATCGCGATCACGGGCACGGCGATGAAGGTGACGAGCGACCAGGCCATGCCGACGACCCGGGCCGCGATCGTCCCGGCGATGCCGCCCTGGTTTTCCAGCGCGCCCATGAACACCCCGATCGCGGTCGAGAGCGCCGCCCAGCCGAAGATCTGGTTGACTCGGCTGCGCGCCACCGCGAGGCCGTCGCTCACCGTCGCCCGCTCGCCGCGGAAGATCATGTCGGCCGCGGCGGCGAGGCCGACGCCGAAGAAGGTGCCGACGACGCTGAGCACGTAGAGGCCGATCACCAGCAGCGGGATCGCTCCCGCGAGCGTGCCGTCGTCGAGCAGGTAGAGGCCGGGACCGACAAAGACGAGGGCGAGCGGAATCGTCGCCACGGCGCCGTAGAGCGGGAAGCGGAGCAGTTCGCGGTGCTCGTTCAGCAACCCCCAGCTCTTCTTGCTCAGCGTCCAACCGCGTTTGATCTTCCCCATCGACTCTCCCTCCTTAGTGCTCCGGTTCAGAGCTTTTCGGTCAAACCGAGGATCCTCTTGATTCCTCTTCCCTCGAAGTACTCCCACTCCTGCTCGCCGAGCTCGGTCGCCGGCGGGTCGGCGTAGACCCACTCGCGCATGATCCGGTGCCAGTTGCGCTTGGCGCGCAGCTGGCCGAGCACGGCGACGACGCCGATTTCCATCCGCCGGCCCATCAGCTCGTCGGCCGGGATCGACTCGCGCCGCATCAGGTCGTAGTACTCCGAGCGCGGGTCGTTGGTCGACTCGATGATCTTCATCACCCGCTTCGGCGTGATCTCGATCTCGCGGTCTTCGATGTACCAGCCGCCGACCGCGCCCATGTGCTCCAGCAGCCGCTCGGCGTCGAGCTTGGACGGTTTCTTGATGAAGCCGAGGTCGTGCAGGGCCGCGCGGAAGGCTTCCGGGTCCTCGCGCGAGGCGGCATCGAAGGCGCGCTGCTCGAGCACGATCTGCTCGCGGTCGAGCTTCTTGGTCATGCCGAAGTCGAGGAAGGCGACGCGGCCGTCCTCCATCAGCAGGTAGTTGCCGGGGTGGGGGTCGGCGTTGAAGTGCTGCAGGTTGAACATCGAGCCGAGGTTGCCGCGGAAGACGATCTCGCCGAAGCGGCTGCGCTCCTCGTGCGGGAGCTGCTTGATCGCCTCGAAGTCGAGCCCCTCGACGAACTCGGTGACCAGCACGCGGCGGCGCGAGAGCCGGGTGATCACTTCCGGCACGTAGATGAACGGGTGGTCGCGGTAGGCGCGGGCGAAGGAGCGCTGGTTCTGCGCCTCGTACTCGTAGTCGAGCTCCTCCATCACCCGTTCGCGGATCTCGTGCGCGATCGCCTTGGCGTCGAGGCCGGGGGCGAGGGCGCGCGCGAGCCGCACGATCGTGCCGGCGTTGCGCAGGTCGGCGTCGAGCGCCTCGGCGATCCCCGGGTACTGGATCTTCACCGCCACGCGCCGGCCGTCGATCAGCTCGGCGCGGTGCACCTGGCCGATCGAGGCGGCGGCAAAGGCCTCCTGCTCGAACTCGGCGAAGAGCTCGGAGACTGGCTCGCCGTCGTACTCCTCGAGCAGGACCTTCTCGACTTTCTCCCAGGGCATCGGCGGCGCCGAGGTGCGCAGCTTGGCGAGCTGCTCCTGGTAGATCTCGCTGTACTCCTCGGGGAGGAATTCGGTGTCGATGAAGGAGGCGAACTGGCCGAGCTTCATCGCCGCGCCCTTCATCTGGCCGAGCGCGCCGACCATCTTCATCGCCGTCTCCAGGTGGCGCTGCTCGAGGCGCTCCTTGCTCTCTTCCTCGGAGCGGGCGACGTTGGCCGCCTTGGTGCCCGCGTAGCGGGCGCCCTGCACGCCGACGATCGAGCCCAGCTTGGCGGAGCGGCGCAGCCGCCCCTTGGGGATCTTCGACTCGTCGGACATCGGCACGAAGGTTGCCACAGGCTCCCGCGCGTCCCGCTTTCTCTATCCTCCCCGGCCGATGGCTCGCACTCGCGAAAAGCTCAAAGCCGCCGCCCGCGCCGATTTCGGCTCGCGTGGCTCGCGCCGCCTGCGCCGCGAGGGACTGGTCCCCGGCGTCGTCTACAGCGGCGGCTCCGAGGCACGCCCCTTCCAGGTCTCCGAACGCGAGATCCGCACGGTGCTCGCCGGCGGCCAGGCGCTGTTCGACCTCGAGCTCGAGGGCTCGAAAGCGGTCCCCGTGGTCGTCAAGGAACAGCAGCACCATCCCACCCGCGGCGATCTGCAGCACATCGACCTGCAGGAGGTGAAGCTCGACGAGGAGATCCAGGCCGAGGTCGCGATCGAGCTGGAGGGCGCCGAGGTCGCCCCCGGCGTCAAAGAGGGCGGCGTGCTCGAGCACGTCACCCGCGAGATCACCGTCGAAGCGCTGCCCACCGAGATCCCCGAGCGCCTGGTCGCGGACGTCTCCGCGATGGAGATCAACGACACCCTCTCGCTCGCGACCATCGCCGCGCCCGAGGGCGTCAAGTTCGTCGCCGAAGACCTCGAGGAGGTCACCATCGCCACCCTCTCGCCGCCGCGCGTCGAGGAAGAGCCCGAGCCCGCCGTCGAGGAGGAGGCCGAGCTGGTCGGCGAGGAGGGCGAGGCCCCGGCCGCCGAGGAGGGCGGCGAGGAGGCCGAGGGCGAGTCGGGCGACTCCGGCGAGGAGTAGTCGCTCCGCGTCATGTCGATCTTTCGCCGCCGCGGCGGTCGGGGCGAGGGCGAGGAAGAGCAGGGCGGGGGGGACCGCATCCTCGTCGTCGGCCTCGGCAACCCCGGCCGCGAGCACGCCGCGACCCGCCACAACGTGGGCTTCGAGGTGGGGGCGGAGCTCTCGCGCCGCTGGGACCTGCCGCGGGCGAGGAAGAAGTTCGGTGGCCTGATCGCCGAAGGGCGCACCGGGCCGGGCGGCCCGCGGGTGGCGATCCTGCTGCCGCAGACCTACATGAACGCCTCCGGCGACTCGGCCGGCCCGGCGCGCGGCTCGCTGAAGGCGCCGCTCGACCGGGTGGTCGTCGTCCACGACGAGATCGACCTGCCCTTCGGCGAGGTGCAGAGCCGCCTCGGCGGCGGCCTGGCGGGGCACAACGGCCTGAAGAGCCTCAAGGTCGGGCTCGGCAGCGCCGAGTTCTGGCGGGTGCGGGTCGGCGTCGGCCGTCCCGAGTCGACCGATCCGGAGGTCGTCTCCGCCTACGTGCTCGGCCGCTTCCGCGAGCCCGTCGGCCAGGTGCGGGCGCTGATCGGCGAGGCGGCCGACGAGGCAGAGCGCCTCGTCGAGCGAATAGCCTCCGCCGCCGACGATGGCTGAGGAGAACGCCACCTGGACCAGCTACGCGGTCGACGACAAAGGTGTCGCGCTGCTGCGGCTCGAGCGCCCCGACGCCCGCAACGCGATCGACACGCGCATGCTCGAGGAGCTGCTCGCGCACCTCGCGACCGCGCGCGAGGACGACGCCGTGCGCGCCCTCGTCGTCTCATCCTCCGACCAGATGGGCCTCTCCGCCGGCGCCGACGTCAAGGAGAAGCTCGACGAGGAGGGCAAGGTCCGCCGCATGCGGCTCTTCGCCGACCTCTACGACGCGATCGTCGCCTTCCCCAAGCCGACCGTGGCCGCCTGCCACGGTGACGTGGTCGGCGGCGGCGCCGAGGTCGCCGTCGCCTGCGACATGCGGGTCGGCGGCGCCAACCTGCGCCTGCGCTTCCCCGGCGCGGCGCTGGGCGTGCCGGTCGGCCCCGCCCGCCTGGTCACCCTCTGCGGCCTCGCCACGGCCAAGTACCTGCTGCTCAGCTCGCGCACGGTCGGCGCTGACGAGGCGCTGCGCCTCGGCCTCGTCAACCGCGTCGCCCCGGCGGCCGGCACCGAGGAGGCAGCGGTCGAGCTCGCAACCGGCGTCGCCGCCCACCCGCCCGAGGCCGTCGCCCGCCTCAAGCGCATGCTGCACGAGTGGGACGACGTCGAGGGCCGCTCGAAGAGCGAGGGCGTGGGCCAGGTCGAGTGGGCCCGCACCGGCCCGGGGCTTCCCGAGCCCTAGCGGCTCTCGGGCAGCTTCTCGACCGGCACCCGGCCCCCGCAGGCGGCCTCGGCCGCCCTTCGCACGAGGGAGAACTGGCCCTCCCGCAACACGTCCAGGGGCCGCTCCCAGTCCAGGCCGCGGTTGCGCGAGCGCAGCCAGCCGGCGACCGAGGTGGGCGTCAGCCCCCCTCTGCGGATCAGCGTGTCCGCGATCGCGCGCAGGTCGTCCAGCTCGGGCGGCCGCTCCGCCCGGGCCTCCTTCCGCCAGCGCGCCAGGGTCGGCCGGCTGACGCCGGCCAGGCGCATCAGCTCGCGGTCGCGCAGGCCGAGGCCCTTGGAGAAGGCGTGCAGCTGGTCGGACAGGGGGCTGGCTTCGTCGAGCTTGGCGAGCAGCGCCTGCGACTCCGCGTCGAGCGATGCCGCCGTCGTTTCGAGGCGCTTGCTTGTCGCGTCCTCGGCCTTGGCGTCCTCGGCCTCTGTCTGGATCAGGCTCACCGGCGAACGGACGCTATATGAAGCATGGCGACACATTTCTCAAGACAGAAGTATATACAGAAACTTGGATCTAGGGGAAATATTAATGATGCATTAATATCCGACTTGTCGAGACAGGAACGTGTATTTTTGTGAATCAGAGGATTACTAGCTGGAAAACAGCCGTCTCGTCGGGGAGAGGGGAAATTTCGCTACAGGGACCAGAGGAGTTGATCGGCGCGAGAGAGGGGGATCCAGCCGATCTACGCGCCTGCATGGCGCCGGCTTACGTCGGCTTTCCGGCGGGCCAGCCGGTCGGCAACTGGAGCGCGCCCGAGCGGGCGATCCCGGCTCCTCCCTCGATCGGCCACGGGCCCTTCACAGAGCTGCGACTGGCGACCAGCCCGGCCGCGGTCGTCTTCGGCCGGATCGTCCGTCGCCGGGCCGGCTCGCCCACGCAATCCATCCGGCAGCTCTTGCGCGACAGGCGAAACGTCGCCATCTACCGCATCGAAGCGCCGGGCGTGCGGGTGATGGACCGCAGGAGCGACGGGCGCTTTGCCGGGGGCTTGCTGGAGCTTCGCAAGAGGGGCGAGCTGGCCCAGCTCGGGTCCCCGCAGGACGGCGCGGCCGGCGTCGGGTGGAGGGTGCTCGGGGGCTGCTTCGAGGACAGCGTGGCGGCGGTCGTGCTACCCGACGACTCGACCCTGCACTCGCTCACGGTGGAGCGCTCGCTGGTCGGTTCCACGCGCAGGCTCGAAGCGCTGGAATTCGACGGGTCGCTGAAGATGGTCTATGTAAGTCAGTCTCGTGTCCGGCTCCTGGACCTGCTGAGGATACGAGACGTTCGGGGCCGCGGCGTCGGCGCCCGGGTGGCCGCCTTCCTGCTGCGCGAGCTGGCGCGCGATTCCTTCTCGCTGCGCGGCAGGGCGACCTTCGCCGACTGGATCAAGTTCTCGGGCGCGCTGCTGAGCGCCCTCAGCGGCCTCTACTGGCTGCTCTCCCAGATCCTCGGTCGCTGAGCGGAGATCAGGTCACCCTGGCCAAGGGATTGGCAAGCTCGACCGATAGCGGTTAGGGTCCCGGCGTGCTCTCGCCCGCTCCGCCCGCCCCGGCATGAAGCCGGTGCAGCTCGTTCTCGCGCTGCTCGTGCTCGCCGCCGCCGCGCTGCTCAGCCCGCTCCCCGCGGCGGCCGAAAACTACGTCGTCAACGACGTCGGCGACGCGGCCGACGCGTCGGTCGGCAGCGAAGGCTGCGACTCGATAGCCGGCGGCGCCAAACAGTGCACGCTGCGCGCCGCGATCCAGGAGTCGAACAACTCGACGGCGGTGGACGACACGATCAGCTTCGACGGAACGCTCTTCAACGGCGATCCGAGCAGCGACAAAATCGCGATCAGCGGCGTCTTTCCGGCGGTCACCGACAAAGTCAGGATCGACGGCGACATGAACGGCGAAAAAGCGGGCCAGTGCGAACCGCTGACGGAAACCCTCGGCCCGTGCCTGCAGCTCGAAAGGTCCGACAGCGGCACCGGGCTCGTCGTCGAAGCCGACGAAGTCGAGATCGAGGGCCTGGCGATCGTCGGCATGACCCTCGCGATCGCGGCGTTCAACGAATCGACCGACCTCGAAGCGCGCGACAACTGGGTGGGCGTGAAGCTCAACGGCACGGCGGGGGCCAACAACACCGGGCTCTTCCTCGATCCGGGCTCCAACGGGGCGACGATCGGCGGTACCGCGGCAACGGATCGCAACGTCTTCGCCAACAACGGCTTCGAGGGCCTCGACATCCAGGGCGCGAGCCAGGCCCAGGTCTCCGGCAACTACTTCGGGGTCAACCCGGACGGAACGACCCCGGCGGCCAACGGCAAGAACATCGAGGTCACCTCCTCGTTCACGATGGAAGCGGTCGGCAACAAAATCGGCGCCGAACTGAGCCCGGAAGCGCTCGCGACGCCGTCCTGCGACGGCGCCTGCAACGTCATCTCCGGCGCTTCGTCCTTCGGCATCGACCTGCTCGGCGAAGGTGGCGGGGAAGAGCCGCCGGCCAAAACGACGACGATCCGCGGCAACTTCATCGGGCTCACCGCGACGGGCGGGTCCCTGGGCAACGCGACGATCGGCGTCCAGGCCGGCAAATCGCGCGAAACGATGATCGGCGGCGAAGCGGTGGCGAGCGGCAACCACATCAACGGCGGCACGCTCGGGATCTCCGGCGGCTCCCTGGGCGTCGGTGCCGAGGACCTCTGGATTTGGAACAACCTGATCGGCTTGAACCCAGCCGGCACCGCGACCCTGGCGCCACCGGGCGGCGACGCGATCTTCAACAGCGGCGAAGGGGTCACGCTGGGCAAAGGGGCCCGGATCTACAACAACCGGATCTCGATGACGGGCGGGATCGCGATCGAGCAGCACAGCATCGGTGCGCTGATCCACGAAAACCAGATCGGTCGCGGGACGGGTGGCGAGAGCCTTTCCGGAGGTGAAATTGGGATCAAGCTCTGGGGTCCGTCGATCTCCGCCAGCACGGTCGAGCTCAACCGAGTCCAGAACGCGACCGCCAACGGGATCCTGGTTCAGAACAACAACAACCTGCTGATCGGCAACACGGTCCTCGGTTCCGGTGCGGCCGGGATCCGCATCCAGGACTTCCTCACGCTTGCCTCGACTGGCACCTCGATCGGCGGCGAAGTGGAAGGCGTCTCGGAAAACACGATCTCGAACAGCGGTGGCGACGCGATCGAGGTCTCCGGCAAAGAAGACGATGACACCCAGATCGCCCGCAACAAAGGCAGCGGTAACGCCGGCCTCTTCATCGACCTCGGCGCCGACGGTCTCGGCAACAAAGCCGACGGTCCCAACGACGGCATCCAGGCGCCGACGATCTCCGGCGCGACCGTCTCGGGTGCGAGCGGCGCGGGCGCGCGCCCCGGGGCGACGGTCCGTGTCTTCAGGAAGGCGACCGGCTCGCCCGGCGAGATCGCGAGCTTCCTCGGCAAAGCGACCGCCGATGGAACGGGCAAATGGTCGGTGACCTACGGCGCCGCGATCCCCGGC